>ERZ773213.5-NODE-5-length-270647-cov-5.936077_pt1 | contig 270647 bp, 268 predicted proteins | sample MGYA00580996_ERZ773213 | MGnify/ENA primary metagenome ERZ773213 (study PRJEB29015, sample SAMEA2738152) | human oral metagenome | biome: human oral; feature: human-associated habitat; material: saliva | place: China | collected 2197 ...
GTGTGGGTGTGTGTAGTACTTGGTACGCTATTGAGTTCTCACACAACAAAAAAGAGGCATTGTCAGCGCTTCTCAAGGTGTCCCTTAATTTTTTATGTTGGTTTAAGGGTTGAGGAGTGACTTTTTCCAACTTACCGGCTTGCAGGGTTGGTTGTCAACTCTGTGTTGGGTGCTGGTTGTTGGTGTCAGTGTTGTTGCGCTGACGTTGTTCTAATATACAGAGTGGTGTGTGGTGTGACAAGTGTGGTGGTCAGGGCACTTTTCTCGCACCAGCAGACGGCACCTTTCACATCGTTGCCAAACATTGTGCACATTCTTAGCATAAGAATCAGATTCTTACCCTTCACTGCCAAGGAGACTTCATGAGCCAGGCCAGCACACCACATATAAACCCACAAGGAGTCCCAATAGCCGATACCGTGCTTATGCCTGGTGATCCACTTCGAGCACAGTTCATTGCCGAGACGTATCTAGAGAATCCTGTGCAGTTCAATTCAGTGCGGAACATGTTGGGTTTTACTGGAACATATCAGGGCAACCTGGTTTCCGTGATGGGCAGCGGCATGGGTATGCCATCGATATCGATATACGCCTGGGAACTCATTCATGTTTTTGGCGCAAAGAGGCTGATTCGTGTCGGTTCGTGCGGGGCACTGCAGCAAAATCTTGACCTTTACGATGTTGTCATTGCACAGTCAGCGTCCACTGATTCCAACTTCTTACAGCAATACAAATTGCCCGGAACCTACGCCCCAACCGGTTCATGGCCGCTCATCTCCGCTGCGCTAGAGCAAGCACAGCGCCAGGGAGTCACCCCACATGTAGGAAATGTCCTGTCTAGTGATGTTTTCTATAACGCCGACTCCACCTTCAATGAGCGCTGGGCAAGCATGGGCGTTCTTGCTGTGGAGATGGAAACTGCAGCACTCTACTCGATTGCAGCTCATGCGGGCGTTGAGGCACTGGGCATTTTTACCGTCTCTGACAATATTGTCACCGGAGCGAAAACCACACCGGAAGAAAGGCAACATGCGTTTACAACGATGATGGAGCTCGCTCTTCCGCTTGCTCAGCAGTAAGAACAGGCTTAAGGCGGACGATATGTATTGTGACCAGCGTCGCGATACATCCAAGAATGACAATCACAATCGGCTTACCTGAAAGAAACATGGACAGTCCAATCCCCAACCACATCACCGTCAACGTCCGAACCTTGTGAGGAGTCGTCATCTCCCGTTTTTCGTAGTTACGGAGATACTCTCCAAAAATCCGATGGTTATACAGGTAAGCGTGCATTCGATCAGAGCTTCGCGCAAAACACGCTCCCGCAGCAAGAAGGAACGGCGTGGTAGGCAACAAAGGCACCACTGCGCCTATTGCCCCAAGCACAAGGAACACCGTTCCCAACCCGATCAAGATTCCCTTGAAGACAGTCACACCCTCACTGTAGGGCAGCCTGGCCTCACGGGCCATACTTAAATTTATCTGAGTTTTTGCTTACGTTCAATCGTTTTTATCGCAAATGCTAACGACCCTCACTATTGTTATCCGTGAGGGTCGTTAGCTAGCAACCAAGCAGTCTTCTAACTGCCAATTCTATCCCAGTTCAGCAACGCGACGCGCAACGGTGGAGCGCAGGAGGGCCAAGTTGCAGTTATCGCTACTGACAGCCACATAGAGGAACAGCTGAGAGTCAAGGAGGCGTACAAGGTGGAGCTGATTTTCCAGGGTGAGAAGCATGTCCACCAGGTTGACCTGAAGGTTCAACGCACGGATGGTCTTGAGCTTAGCTTTCACCATTTCACTGTTGTACGCAGAGGCAACATCCAGGTCAAAGTCGTTGATGCGCGAGACGCTGGCGAGAGACATACCGGTTTCAACATCTACCACCGAGGCCCCCATGAAGCCTTCCAGGTCAGAGGCAATGTTATTGATCAGACGATTAAGTTCTTCTTGGCGTGACATTCACGTTCCTTTCAGTTACTTCTTATATATACAATCATACCGTTTAGTAGACATGCAAACAAATTGTGATAATTTGTTTCAACTGATGGAGGAAAAATGACTGAACACCCGATTACTAACGAACAACCGCGACGGTCACGGCGTCGAAAAGCAACGGTAGAGGAAGAAATCGCTAATGATGCGATCGTCGGCTCCCCTTCTGATGCCGAGGTTGTGTTCATTGGCCCCGTTGGTGTGGGCAAAACCACTGCGGTGCAGACATTGTCGTCTGTGCCACCAATCAATACTGAAGTCATGATGTTTGAAGGGGCGGAGGAGTTTTTGCACACGTCAAAAACCACCACGACCGTTGGCATTGACTACGGAATGTGGGTACGTCCAGACGGGAAAGTCATCGGATTGTTCGGAACAACCGGACAGGATCGGTTCACCGACTCCCGCACTCCCCTACTCAACCCCGACGCAGGAATCGTGATCTGGCTCTACGGGGACAGCGACACACTTGGCGCTGATTTGGGGTCGTGGATCACCACAGCAGGCGGCCCGACCAACAGCCACCGCATCCTTATCGGCGTGAACTACCCCACCGACGAAGGTTTGAACGAGATCAAAGCAACCCTTGAACAGCTCGAACTCGGCCACATCCGCGTCACTACCGCCGATCCTCGAAACATTGACGATGTTCGCCGCGTTGTCAACGACGTTTTACAGTTCAACGGAGTCTAAGCCATGTCAAAGTCCACACAAACAGCAGAAACCGGCGCACGTCATCGCAAAATCCGTGGTCGCGACCTTAACACCAACGACATCGCCGCTGCTGCGCTTCCATTCATCACCAGAATCCGCAAGGAACTTCCCGGCATCCGTGCAGTGCTTTTAGGCACCCGCGACGGCATTCACATCTGTTCCGTCGGACTCAGCAAGGCCGAGGATGCCGCCCGCCTGTCCGCCCTGAACTCCTCCATGTATGGTGTTTCAGGCGCTCAGGTACAGCTCATGGGCCATCCTGATGCCGCAGGCGGGGAAACCGTCGTCGCCGTTACCATGCCCGACGAAATCATCATGGTGGTCAGCGTCGACTACGAACCAGTCAACAACCTCCTCCTCTGGGTCTCCGCCGAAGACACCCAACTAGGCATGGTCATCCACCACATCCGAAACGCCGCCGACGAACTCGCCGAATGGTTGGTTGACGACTAAGGCATTTAACACAACGCACGCAGTTCCACCGCGGCAAAGCCCCCAGTTCAAACCATAAACTGGGGGCTTCATCTGTGGAGCTGCCGGGAATTGAACCCGGGTCCTCCGTCGCTTTGCCAGGGCTTCTCCGTGCGCAGTTCGCGCGGAATCTCTACTCGGCCCTCTGGATCGGTCGAACACGTCCAGATGATGGGCCCAGTTGGCGGTATGAAGTCCCACCCAACCCCGTCAACACGGCTGGGCAGCAAGTCCCTTAGTCGATGCCGGCTGCCAGGTCAGGGACAAACCTGGGCCGACAGACACGCGGTCGCTGTATTAGGCAGCGAGGGCGTAGTCGCGCTGAGTATTCTCGGCGCTTATGAGTTTGCTACGACGCTTACGGTGGTCTCTAGCCTGCACCGGCACGCTTCCCCTGACTCAATGTACGAAGTCGAAACCATATCAGCCCCGTGCATCCTTCACGCCGGGTCCCGTGCCAGGACTGCGTGGAAGGACTTCCTACTGTACTACACTTTGGATCAGGAGGGATAATCATGAGTGATAGTTCGGTGATCATAGTTGACCTGGATGTTCGCGGTGAGCGAGAGATCACTCGGCTTGCCGACGCCCTGAAGCTCTGGCTGCATCAACAAGAACTCACCGCCGACATTGACACTGGTCGGCGGGTTTTTACGCCGAACGCAAATTGCGGCACCATCGCCGTCTGCCCGAGATGCAGCAACAAGGTATCCGATTGGGTCGACATCGCAAACGATACTCTCACCGCTTGGGTCGAGTACCGCGGCGAGGACGGTGTGGCCTGCCCTCACTGCGCGCACACCAGCCGCGTTTCGGAGTGGGCATGGCGTGACGGTGAACCGTGGGCGCTCGGAGAATTAGCTATAACCTTTCACAACCCAGAACACAGCATCACCGAATCATTTCTCCCCCGTTTACAGAAACAACTTGACGGCCACGAGTTAAAAGTTATTCACTCTCATCTTTAGGCGCAGACAACCATTCTTCTAAAACAATCGCATGGTTACAGGTACGGGAATGCGCTGCATACACAAGCACCACGTCGCCGGACTCCACAAGGGACATCAACTCATGAAGTTCCTGACTACCCGCAGAATATGCAGCATCAAGTTCCGCGAGGTACCGTTCCCGAAATTCTGTAAAACGCGCTGGCTCATGGCCAAACCACTTTCGCAGTTCAGTTGAGGGTGCCACGTCTTTCAGCCAATAATCGGGTGTGAACTGTGTTTTTGCCACCCCACGTGGCCAGAGTCGGTCAACGAGGACGGTGGCCCCCACGACGTCGATAAGTGGTGGGTCATGGATAATGTCGTGGACTTTAACGGCGGTAACAGTCATCCTTTAATTCCCTTCACTCTGCGCCCAAGTTCGCGGGTAATATCGCGTTCCTCGGCGCGACGTTTGAGGTCCTGGCGTTTGTCGTAGTCCTGTTTACCCTGTGCAAGACCCAGTTCCACTTTGAGGCGCCCATTACTGAAATACAGTCGCAACGGAACGAGGGTTTTGTTTCCGTCGCGGACTTTTCCCATGAGGGAATCAATTTCCCGGCGATGCAGCAGTAACTTGCGGGTCCTGCGCGGGGAATGGTTAGTCCAGGAACCCATGGAATATTCGGGAATGTGGAGATTACGCAGCCACACTTCGCCTTCGTCAATGGTGGCGAAGGAATCCACCAGGGAGGCCCGGCCCTCGCGAAGCGACTTCACCTCTGTGCCCACGAGCACAATGCCGCATTCGTAAGTATCAAGAATGGTGTAATCGTGCCGTGCCCGACGATTCGTGGCAATAACCGGGTTGTCGTTACCTTTTTTCTTCTTCGTTTTCTTAGCCATAACCCGGTCAAGTGTACCGAAACACTACCAACGTTTACGGCGCTATCCCCCACGTGTGCAGCAGCTCTTCCGCCTGCTGTTGTGTCTCCACGCCCTCCACAACCAGCGTAGGATGCATTACTTGGCCGTCAGAAGCGATGACCTCGCGGGATTCGTCGAGAAGATACAGCACAGGGTGCTGTTCACTCGCGCAGGTACGTTGCAGCGCAGCCGAAAAACCGTCCTTTACGGCCACCGGATCCGCAGCGCAACCAGAGTTGTTCAAGTCGGCGCGATAGACGAACCCCAGGTAGGTGATCGACCGCCCTTCACGCTCCTGGATAGCACACATGTGGCGGGTGCCCTCAGGCCGTGGATCCGTCGACAGGTCTCGGCACTGTGCGGACGGTGCCGGACCAGCGGCCTCCTCCAGAGGAAGCGCAGAAAATTCCTGCACAATTCGGTTGAACATGTGAGCAGACGGGGTGTCAAACTCCGGCCCAGGTGCAGGAGGTGCCGACGTATGATCCACAATAGCCGGCAGCCCGTCGCCCGGAAGCTCCGTATTCTTCAGCCACCAGACCACACCCGCGACTCCACCACCAATCAGCCCCAGGCACACCGCCAGCACTACAAACAGCCCTGTTATCCGCCATTTCGGCTTCTTGGGTTTTGCATCGCTCACTGTCTTAATCAACTCACTTATCGACGCCGCTACTTCCGCACATACAGCCGCAAAGTAACAGCCGCAGTGATTGCAGCAAATATCATACCGGCTAGCGCTACGACGGGGAACACCACACCAATGTCCTGAGTAGTCACTGGGGCTACCAGCTGGGAACGGTACAGGCTTTCCAAGGCCTTATCCACCACAAGCGATTTACCCATGATCAAACCAAAGACAGCCAGCAGCGACCCCACCAACACTGCGAACACAGCCTCCAGCACAAACGGAGCCTGTGTGAACCACCGAGACGCACCCACCATGCGCATAATGGACATTTCTTCCCGACGGCTAAACGCCGCGATCTGCACCATGTTCACAATTAGGAACATTGCAGCAATCGCCTGAACAGCGGCGAGAATAAACGTGGCGTTACGGATCGCATCCAGATTTTCCGTCGCTCCATGAAGATCCTCTACCTGATCAATCACGTCACTCACCTGGGACAGACCCCGCACAGCATCCAGCGGCGATGTGTCCAGCGGATCCTTCAAGCGAACATGCAGAACCGCCGGTAATGCATCTTTGGAGGTTTCCTGCGCCAGCAATGGGTCAGAGTCTTGGAAGAGTTCCATGAAACGCTGATAGGACTGTTCACGGTTACGGTAGGTCACGCTTTCCACCCCCGAGGATTCCTCCAACAGCTTATGCACCTCACTGCATTTCGCCGAGGAGCAGTCCTTATCGCTGGCAGAAATATCTTCGTCCAGCTCCACCATGACCTCAACACGGTCAAGGTAAATTTCTTTAGTGCGTTCCGTCATACCGGTAACAAGGAAACCCGTGGACAGCAAGGCCAGCGAAATGGCCGTGGTAATGACCAACGCGATGGTCATGGTGATGTTCTGCCCCAGCCCGCGCAGGCCCTCACGGAAAACGAATGCAAGTCTCATGAAATGTACTTTCTCCTTGTAGCGTCGGCGTTGGTTAGCGTCCGACGCCGTACACGCCGTGGGCTTCGTCGCGGACTAGTTTGCCAAGCTCAAGCTCGATCACGCGGCGTCGCATAGCGTCCACCGCCGAATTGTTGTGCGTGGACATAACAACGGTAGTGCCCGTCTTGTTAATGCGGTTGAGCAAGACCATGATGTCGTTGGCTGTTTCCGGGTCGAGGTTACCCGTGGGTTCGTCGGCAAGTAGCAACAACGGTCGGTTCACCGAAGCGCGGGCAATGGCCACACGTTGCTGCTCACCGCCGGACAGCTCGCCAGGCATGCGGTCGCCTTTGGCTGCCAAACCAACCATGTCAAGCGTTGCGGGAACCTGCTTATCAATCACAGACCTCCGCTTGCCAATCACCTCTAGGGCAAAAGCAACGTTCTCGTACACCGTCTTTTTCGGCAAAAGCCGAAAATCCTGGAACACATAGCCAATGCGCTGGCGTAGCTTGTTCACCTGCGACCCGCGAAGTCGATTCACGTGATAATCAGCAACGTACAGATCACCCGACGTTGGAGTTTCCTCTCGAAGCATCAGTTGCAGAAACGTGGATTTGCCTGAACCAGACGGACCAATGAGGAAGACAAATTCCCCCTTCTCAATGGTCACCGAAATATTATCCAGCGCTGGGCGCGTTGATGTCTTATACGTTTTTGTTATCTGGTCGAAGGTGATCACTCACATCACACTAGTTCACTCTCGGCCCTAGGCGACGCAACCCCGCTGAGGTTTTGCCAACTTTGTTAGGTTAGGAATTCTGCTGCTCCTCGGCCATGCGCCACCGAATCCCCGCTTCAAGAAATCCATCAATCTCACCATCAAGAACCTGAGATGGGTCGTTGACCTCGTACTTGGTGCGCAGATCCTTCACCATCTGGTACGGGTGCAGCACATACGACCGCATCTGGTTACCCCACGAAGCATTGCCGCCCGCACCCAGCGCGTCTAGCTCTGCCCGCTCTTCCTGCCGTTTGCGCTCCAGCAGCTTCGCCTGCAGCACACGCATCGCGGACGCTTTGTTCTGAATCTGGGATTTTTCGTTCTGGCAGGTCACCACAATCCCCGTCGGAATGTGCGTGAGACGGACCGCAGAGTCAGTGGTGTTCACTGACTGCCCACCCGGCCCGGAGGAACGGTACACGTCCACACGGATTTCCGAGTCAGGCACCTCAATATGGTCGGTCTGCTCCACCACAGGAAGCACCTCTACCTCAGCGAAGGACGTTTGCCGACGCCCCTGGTTGTCAAAGGGGCTGATGCGTACAAGGCGATGCGCCCCTTGCTCAACGGACAGGGTGCCATATGTGTATTCACCATGCACTACGAAGGTGGCCGATTTGATGCCGGCTTCCTCGGCATAGGAAATATCGTAAATGTCAACGCTGTACCCTGCTTTTTCCGCCCACCGGGTGTACATGCGCAGCAGCATTTCAGCCCAGTCGGCCGCGTCCACTCCACCAGCACCGGAGCGAATATTGATCAGCGCTTCCCTGGCGTCGTACTCCCCCGACAGCATAGTTTTGACTTCCAGCGTTTCAATCTCAGCACGGACGGCGGCACGCTCTTCATCGGCGGCCTCAATGCCGTCTCCCTCTTCCTCCGCAAATTCATACAAGATGGGAAGGTCATCGAGCCGTTGGCGCAGCTCCGTCACACGGCGTAACTCCGCTTGCACATGGGACAGTTGACTGGTCACCTGCTGCGCATGGTCAGGGTCGTCCCAGAGTGAGGGGTCGGAAGCTTGGGCTTCAAGCTCGCGCACTCGCTCTGCCATGCCATCGAGGTCAAGCACCTTTTCAATGGTGGTCAGAGCGGCATTGAGATCATTGATGTCTGCAGTCACGTCTGGTTGCACAGTGCATAAGCCTACCGCATGCATATCCCCGCTGTGCAGGGCACAATAGGGATCATGACAGCTCCGAAGAACCCGACCGAGTTCAACACCATGATCGATGCAGTGACCAAAACCTTTGTGATCGCCCACGACCAGGATACGGACGAACACTTGGCACAAGCACTGGTGTTTAACGCTGGCCGGTTGGCCTGGCGGATGCGCGAAGCGGGGGTGCAGACAGAGCAGAAAACTTCCATTTCCGACGTGGTCACAGATGCCGACCACGCCGCCGAGCGCTTCGTTGCTGGCGCGTTGGCGGCCTTGCGCCCCGAGGACGGCATCGTGGGCGAAGAGGGGACGAACGCGGCGTCGACAAGCGGGCGAACCTGGGTGGTGGATCCAGTGGACGGAACGTACAACTTTAGCTGCGGCTCCGACTACTGGTGTTCGGCGCTGGCGCTGGTCACCGGCGATCCGAGCAACCCCGAGCAGCTGCATTTCGGCGCGGTTCACCGCCCAGCGATGGGTTACACCTGGTTCGGCGGGCCGGGCATTCCCACCACCCGCGATGCCAAGCCTCTGCCAGAGCTTCACGACGTCCCCCTGTCCCATACGGGCCTGGGAACCTACCTGCACCCCACGTACCTAGGGCAGGTGGAGGTTAGGAACGCATGGCTGTCCGTGTCCACCCGCTGCGCATCCATCCGCATGCTCGGGGCCGGCAGCGTTGACCTGGCGGGAGTGGCGGAAGGAACTTTAGGCGCGTGGATGCAACATTCCGTGGCTGACTGGGATTGGCTGCCCGGCCGCGCACTAGTTGAAGGTGTCGGAGGCACCTGCCTGACCATTCCAGCAGGCGGCGTGACCTGGCATGTTGCCGGAAACGCAACGGTTGTTTCGGAGATTCAGCACGCCCTGTCTGAGAGCATGGGTGCCGTAGAATAAGCAGGTATGAGTGATTTTTCCACAGATCTAGCCTTTGCCCTTCAGCTAGCCGATGCCGCCGATGCGATCACCTTTGACCGTTTTGAATCTTCCACATTGCAGGTTGATTCGAACCCCGACATGACGCCCGTGTCAGACGCGGATCTCACCTGTGAGGGTGCACTACGCAACCTTATTGAACAGCACAGACCCGACGATTCCATCCTCGGCGAAGAATTTGGTGGCGACGCCGCCACGCATGGCCGCCAGTGGATCATCGATCCCATCGACGGCACCAAAAACTACGTACGCGGAGTGCCAGTGTGGGCATCACTCATTGCACTACTGGAAGATGGGGTGCCCGTCGTCGGTGTCGTCTCCGCGCCTGCGTTGACGCGACGCTGGTGGGCCAGCAGTGGCGGGGGTGCCTGGCGCAGCTTCAACGGCGGGAAACCACGCCAACTGCAGGTATCAAAAGTATCGACACTCGCCGACGCCTCCCTCTCCTTCTCTTCCTTCGAGGGTTGGGAAACCCGCGCCAAGCAAGAACATTTCCTGGGAATCACCAGGGACATATGGCGGCTACGCGCCTTCGGGGATTTCCTCTCCTACTGCCTGGTCGCAGAGGGCAGCGTGGACATTGCTGCCGAGCCAGAAGTCTCCCTCTGGGACTTGGCCCCTTTAAGCATCCTGGTCGCGGAGGCAGGCGGGCGTTTTACTTCCCTGAAAGGCGAAGAGGGCCCGCATGGTGGCGATGCTGTAGCCACCAACGGGCTCCTCCACGACGAGGTACTCCGCCGCCTCACCCCCTAGCGGCGGCATCGATTCACAGCAGGTTATGGCAGGTGGAAACCTGCCCCCACTCCCCCACTAGCGTTCAGATCAGCCAGAATCACATCGGCGATCGGCCCACTAGTCGGAGAATGCGCGGACCCCTGCAGTGGCGTGCGGCACGACCATTCTGGAACGGGCAACGTACCACCGGAAATCAAGCCCACAAAACGATCCCCAATCAGCAGCGGGGACCCCGAATCACCCTGCATAGCACACACTTGAGACGTGTTGTACACGCTACCGGTCTGCCACGACGGACCACACGTCCACCCAGATGCGACGCCCTGCTTGCACAATGTTTGTTGGTTACCAATCGGCCCACCTAAAGCATTGATGGTGACACCGTTATAGCTGCGAGTCACTTCCGCATTGGACCCGAACTCGATGACCGCATAGTCCAGCTGGGGGTTCACCTTCACCACGGTGCCAGAGACACCAACCTCCCAGGAGTCTGCAGAAGCTACGGCATCACCGACGCCCCCGCAGTGCCCTGCGGTGATGCCCACCATACGCCCTTGTCCATCAATGCCTGCTACAGCCAAGGTGCACAGCGTTGAGGGCCCCACAAAAAGCGGCGTACCGGGGCCGTAGAGGGATTTACCACGCGCCTGCGCATCCTTCGACTCTTGCGGGATGTCTGGGGCGTTAAACCAGCTTCCAGCCACGCGATGCAGAATCGCGCCGGCACGGCCGGCCATGATTTGGGACTGCAAATCTTCAGTCCAGTGATAGTTAGGGCCAGAGGCTTTATCCACATAGGCTGTGGCGTCCTGAGCCATGGAATGGGGCGCACTCATAACTGCGGCTATTAAGACTCCTGTTGAGGCAACAGACCGCATAAGGTTCCGAAGGTGCATGAGGCAGGGTTACCTACTTTCTTGCATGAAAAAACTTAAGCCCTGCCTATCATGCCACAAGATTTAGCATCATAGAAGCAAAAATCCCCCTGAGCAAAGAAATAACTCAGTGGGGCGTTTTTTAGTTGATCTCGACCAGAGGCTGACCACCCTGCACGGCGTCGCCTACCGCAACGCCGATATGGGCGACAGTACCCGCATTCGGGGCAGTAATCTCTGTCTCCATCTTCATGGCTTCCAGAATTAAAAGCACTTGACCTGCTTCGATTTCGTCACCTTCATTGACCAAAATCTTAAACACAGACCCGGCTAGCGGAGCCACAACAGCATTGGCGGACATGCCCTCCACGCTGGCGGTGGTCGGAGCGGCGGGGGTATTACTTACGCTGCCGCCACCCCCCGTGATGATGGAGCCGAGCTTGCGCTGCTCCTCTTCGACCTCGACATCGACGCTGTAGGCGATGCCATTGACGGTCACTTTAAGTTTCATGACTTTTCCTTCGATCTTCTACAAGCGACGGGTTCGGACCTGCACGGCCTGACGACCCTGCGCAGCCCAGGTACGGTGGCGGCTGAAGTGCACAGCTCTAACCTTGCCCTTGTTGCCCATGTACGCGGACACAGCGGCACTGATGGCAAGCAGCACATCCTCAGAGATTTCGGAATCGGAGCGTGCCTTGAGTTCGGCGAGTTCGCTTTCCACGGCGTCGAGACGCGTCGATAGTGATTTCACCAGCTCAAGCAGCTGCTCCTGAGATAGTTCCTGCATGACCTTTCTCCTTACACCGGCCCCAGACCATGCTTCTTGTCCGGGCGAGCGACACGCTTGTTCGTGAGAATCTCCAATGCCATCGCGACCTCGCGGCGGGTATCGGCAGGATCAATGATGTCATCCACCAAGCCACGTGAGGCAGCCATGAACGGTGTAGAGAATGTCTCCTTGTACAGCTTGACAAGCTCTTCACGCTTGGATTCCGTGTCTTCCGCTTCGGCGATCTCGCGGCGGAACACCACATTGACGGCACCATCGGCACCCATCACAGCAATCTCAGCGGTCGGCCATGCGAACACGCGGTCTGCTCCCAAGTCTTTCGAGCACATGGCTAGGTAGGCACCGCCGTAGGACTTACGCAGCACAACAGTGATCTTCGGGACGCTCGCGGCGGAGTAGGCGTACAGCATCTTCGCACCGTGGCGAATGATGCCGCCGTGCTCCTGGGCAACGCCTGGCATGAAGCCCGGCACGTCCACCAGCGTCAGCAGCGGAATATTGAAAGCGTTGCAGAAACGGATGAACTGGCTGCCCTTATCGGAGGAGTTAATGTCCAACACACCCGACATCACGTTCGGTTGGTTAGCAATCACACCCACGGTGCGTCCAATGAGTCGACCGAAACCGACCACCAGGTTCTGGGCGTAGCCAGCTTGTACCTCAAGGAAATCACCATGATCTACAAGGCGGCCAATGACTTCGCGGACGTCATAGCCCTTCTTGCCTTCCACGGGAACAATGTCCCGAAGCTCGGGATCTGGCTCAACAATTTCATCAGGATCAACGATCGGTGGCTCTTCCGTGTTGTTCTGGGGCAAGAAGCTCAGTAGCTTCTGCGCGATCAGCACGGCCTGCTCGTCATCGTCGGCAATGAAGTGAATGTTGCCGGCTTTGTTCATATGTGCATCTGCACCGCCCAGCTGCTCCGCAGTAACATCCTCACCAGTCACGGACTTGATCACGCCGGGGCCGGTGATAAACATATTGGCGTTGCGGGTCTGAATGATGAAGTCAGTCAGCGCCGGAGAATAGGCAGCACCACCAGCACAGGGGCCGGCGATGATGGAAATCTGCGGCACCAGACCGGACAGCAGCACGTTATTGTAGAACACCTTGCCGTAGCCAGAGAGGGAATCAATACCCTCCTGGACGCGGGCTCCACCCGAGTCATTGATAAAGATGAACGGCGTGCCCGTGTGAGCGCTAGCCTGCATCATGGCAGCCACTTTGTTCGACTGGGTTTCACCAGCGGAACCGCCCATAACAGTGAAGTCCTGCGACGCAATGTGAGCCGGGCGACCGAAGATGGCACCCGAACCAGTCACCACACCGTCAGCAGGCGCCTCGGCCTTATCCATTCCGAAGTGCGTGGTGCGGTGGGTGGCAAACATGCCGGTCTCTTGGAACGTATCTTCATCCACCAGGGCGTTGATACGCTCGCGAGCGGTGAGCTTGCCGCGCTCATGTTGTTTTTCAATCTTGTCCTGGCCGCCGCCAAGGGAAACGCGAGCCTTCTCCTCGTCGAGCCGGTCAAGGCGCTCCTGCATTGTGGGTTCAGTAGACATGTGTCAATCCTCCTTAGGCCGGTTCGACCTTGACGGTCTGAGAGCGGCCACCCACAGTGACCTTGTAACTAATCGGTTCGCGCACAGCGTTGGCGGAACCCGAGGCGGCAGCCTTCTCGCGTTCCAGCTGCTCAGCGGTCTTACCCACGTTCTTCGGGCCCTCGCTACGGGTGCTGAAGAAACCAGGTGCGACACCTGGGAAGAGTGCGTTGGTGAGCACATCCTCATCCGTGCCGTCGTAGCCTTCGAGGTTGCTGGCCTCCTCAACAAGCTGATCCCACTCTGGTTCCAGCAGGTCGGCGGGGCGCACGTCAATGGGCTTTTTCTTGGTCTGCGCTTCGGCTTGCTTGACCAACTCTGGGTCGCGCTCGCCAATGCACTCGCCGTAGTAGCCCAGCATGAGGTCTGCGAACTCTGCGGTCATCACCTTGTAGCGGCCCATCAACACGTTAAAGACGGCCTGAGTACCCACGATCTGGGAGGACGGGGTAACCAGCGGCGGGTAGCCAGCGTCCTTGCGGACTAGCGGCACTTCCCGCATCACCTCGTCGATCTTGTCCCCAGCGCCTTGAGCTTTCAGCTGGGATTCCATGTTGGACAGCATGCCGCCTGGAATCTGGGAGAGGAAGATGTTGGTGTCCACCAGAGTTTCCGACTCGAACTCGGCGTACTTCGGACGAATGGTCTTGAAGTGGTCACGGATAGCAATCAGGCGGTCCATGTCCAGGTCAGTGGTGTAATCGGTGCCTTCCAACATTTCCACCAGCGACTCGGTGGGGTTGTGGCCCGGACCCAGCGACATAGAGGAAATGGCGCTATCCACCACGTCAGCACCAGCCTCAATGGCCTTCATCAACGTCACCAGAGTGACACCCGTCGTGGAGTGGCAGTGCACGTTGATCTGAGTGTCATCACCGTAGGTGTCTTTGATACCACGGATGATGTCATACGCCGGTTGCGGCTTAAGCAGGGCAGCCATATCTTTCAGGGCAATCGAATCTGCACCCATGTCAAGCAGGCGACCAGCTTGTTCAATGTATCCTTCCACTGTGTGCAGCGGGGACACGGTGTAACAAATGGTTCCTTGCGCATGCCCACCCACCTTCTTTACGGCGGCCATGGCATGTTCAAGGTTGCGGGGGTCATTGAGAGCGTCGAACACACGAAAAACGTCCATGCCGTTTTCCTTCGACTTCTCCACAAATTTGTCCACCACCATATCTTCATAGTGGCGGTATCCCAGGAGGTTCTGGCCACGCAGCAGCATCTGCAGCTTGCTGTTGGGCATCAGTTTGCGGAATGTCCGCAAACGCTCCCACGGATCTTCATTCAAAAAACGGATACAGGCATCGAACGTCGCGCCACCCCAGCACTCAACACTCCAGAAACCTGCTTGGTCCATGTCTTCACATATCCCAACCATGTCTTCCATAGCCATGCGTGTGGCCATGAGGCTCTGGTGCGCATCGCGCAGAGCGACTTCCGTTACGCCAATTTTTCGCGGACTCATACATCCAAATCTATGTGATCTTGTTGGTATATGCAGGCAAAAAACCGGTACAGCTGTCCGGTTTACAACAGCCTTTTGCAGAAGCACCTCACCAGAAACATGCCCGAACGGGCATATATGCACGATAACGAAAAAATTAGGTAACCCTGGTCAGGTGCGCAAGAACCGCGTCAAACCGCTGGCTAGTGAAAAATATCGCATTTTCAGAAGTAAAGAATCTGCGACTGAACACTGTTATTCGGGGGTATCCGGGTGTATGTGACTGACAAAAATACTTGTGTTGCGGGGGTGAAAAAGGCACTGCCGCACCGTCATCGGCACAAGCGATCCCCCAAGAAAGGCGTATAGTGACACCATTATCGCACTCTGGACAGTGTGCGACGGTCTCGCGTGACGACGCCCTGGGCCCACCGTTGCTCCAGAAAGGACATGCCCATGGAACTAGTCAACCTCGGCAGCATGAGATTCGGCGACATCTTCCCCGATTTTCAAGCCTGAGTCCAGGACCAGGACACCGCACGCGACGTCATCAAACATGTACTCGCACGGCACCAGCGAAGAATTCATCAGCCGCTCACTCAAAAACCTGGGGTCCCGCGTGACGACGTCGCGCTCGCCTCCAAGGTGTACCTCAACGACGGCGCACTCTCCGCTGAGGCTATCGCCCATGAGATCGACGGAACCCTGACACGGCTCGGTACCGACTATCTAGACCTGTACATCATCCACCGATTTGATTACTCCACCCCCATTGAGGACACCATGGAGGTACTGGACTCCCTGGTCAAGGCCGGGAAAGTATGAGCCCTGGGTGCTTCAGAAATGTACGCTTACCATCTACACAACATGGAGATCGTGGCTGAGCTAAGACGTTAGAGGTTACGGAAGATGAAGTAGCCCGAGCCAGGAGCAGGCAAAACCGTGTAGTCATACTTGGCATCTGCGATATATGACTGCCAACTGAAGTAACGTTGCACGACTTCGGGGCATGAATTGACTTCTTCGATAAGGTCACCAGCGAGGTTGCTGTAGAAGTAGTCATCGAACGGCTCATACTCACCCATGTAGGCCTCCAGGAAACGACTTGGGATCGGCAGGCCGTCGGCGTCCTCGTCACCGTTGTCGTCATTGGTGTGCGCCAAGAACGCTGGCCACAGTGTCGGTGACACTTGTTCATAGATGTCCTTCCACGCCTCGAATGCGGCGACGACGGTGGGCAGTTGATGTAGTCGTGTGGGAAGTATTCGTAGTCGACGATCATTTCGGTGTGCTCGTCGAGGTCGAGATCGGCCAGGTTAACCCAGTGGCCACGGATGTCTTAGGGGCGTGGAGACAGACCGCTGAGGTCATTGCTGAGAGCTGAGAAGTCGTGCGGGATTAACAGATGTTTATAACAACAGTTAGTTCTAGGCAGTCTCTACCAGTTGCCACACTCCAAAGTCATTGATTAAGTGTAGCTCTGGTTTTATCCACGCTCTTTCGTCGAGCTTATACAGTTCCTCTAGAAGACTGAGACCAAAGCTCGGCCCCCAGGGGTTCTCTAAATTGTGCTGTAATTTGCTCCACCCGGACTCTTGGATTCGTACAGGAATCTGCCATGGCAGGTCTTGCCCCCTGTATCTCACCAAAAGCGCATCACCGTCAGATCCAATCAAAGCAGCATGGTCGGCATCAGCAGAGTTATCTGTATTAAGAGCATCGATAAATTCTTGCGCAAAACTCATATCATTTACACTTCGAAGTATTGGTGGGGAAAGCCGTGATGACATGATGTCCGTGCTCTGCCACAAAAATTGAAGGTTCAAGCGTCTTAACAATCGTCCCACGAATTTTATCAACCAAGTAAATCTGGGCTGAGGCGCAGAAACTTCCATCACGACCCGGTGAGGACGGCTGATCTCGTCTCGACCAGGTGGTGTTCTCCAGCGCAGCATCAATCGCGATACGGATCAAAGCATCCCCATCCTTTCCTTCAATGGCTGCGAGCGTTGACCATTCAGGATGACGCAGGCGGATGTGCTTTAACCCGTGTAAATCGTCTCCACAGCGCAAAGTTACCTCGTTAGCATGCATAAAGTCTTGAGGTGATCCTAAGTCAACGTACTGCCAGCTTGCTACAGTCTTCAGGGTGTCTGTTGCTGGACCACACGCTGCAAAAGGAGGAATTCCCGAATCGGGATTCCATGACTCGGGCACAGAGTTTAGTGAGTTCTCGTTGGGGACATCAGGGTTGACTCGCCACTCCAAAACGCCTTGCTTCGCTAGCTCTTCGAGATTTTCTACAGCATGTGCCGGTGTTGCTAGTTGAACAATCGAGAGAGAGGTTATTCCAATCCCAACCAGCAGTCTGGCAAACTGACTTCGAATCGTCTTGAACATAGGTAACACCCTATCCAATACATATGCGTAAGTAACAGGTGCATTTAAAGTAAAATATATAAAGCATTTTGTCAACGGCCATTCGTCTCAGAGGGGTAGCCACCTGGCCGCCTGTGTCATTTACAGCCTGACCAGTCGTCGGCTGGGCCAACAGCATCGGCCAATGTTGACACCGAGACACCGCCAGCACATGGAATATGCACCGATTCAAACGTGGCTACCGCTGCCTCTTTGATCTCTTCCGCGCGCTCCGGTGGTACTGACAGCACAATTTCGTCGTGAACGAAGATGCGGATCATGGACGCAATGTCATCTGGCAGTGCCAGCACACCCTCTATAAAGACATCACGAGCCGTTCCTTGTCCGTATGCAGCGGGAGCCTGTGTGTACGCCCTATCAGGTGACACGGCGGCACGTCGACCAAAGCCTGTCGTGATATGGCCAGTATTGGTGGCGGTGTGGGCGGAGTTGGTTCTTGAACATCTCCAACTGCGGGAACTCTTCGCGGAGCGTCGCCAACTGAACTTCGGCCTTGTCGATAGAGATACCTGCGTTGTTGGCAAAGGTGGTAGCGCCCATACCGTAATTCGCAGCATGCGCGAGTGCCTTCGCATCTTTTCGTCGCGCGGGATCTGTGAAAACTCGTATTGCCATCTCGGTGTGCGAGTCACAACCGCGCTCGAAGAGCGCTGCATAGTTTTCATCGCCGTGAGCGCTGCCGTCTTCGTCTCCTATAAGGCTATGATGCTTTCCCTGGCGAACATTGATGAGACGGCCGAGAAGTGGAACGCGGCGTTGGTGGCTGCGGCGAAGAAGATTCTCTTCGTCCGCGACGAGGACGATGAGAAGTAGCCAAATTCTTCAAAGAGGTCACCAAAGCGGTCACCTAGCACGTCTGAAGCAAAAATAAAGCCCCCTACCAAGGTGTTTTCCTTGGTAGGGGGTTTACTTAGTAGCGGGGGCAGGATTCGAACCTACGACCTCTGGGTTATGAGCCCAGCGAGCTACCGAGCTGCTCCACCCCGCGATGGGTGTTTATTCACCTTGCTGCCATTAACTGGCAACGAATGAACACTTTACATAGGTTCGGCCTAAAACACCAATCGCGGCACTGAGCTGCGAAAACTCAGCAAACTTACGACAGCTTACTGCCCACCTCCGTCTTTGATCTTGCGGTACTCGTCCACCGCGCGGTCCAACTCGTCGATGGCTTTGCCATATTCCTCGAAGGACTTGCCCTTGGCTTCTTGAAGCCCGTCAAGAGCTTTGTTCACGCGGTCCAGTGCTTCACCTTCGGAGCTGGCTGCGGGAGCTGAGGCCGGTTGCTGGGTATCGTTGTTGTTGCCCTGGGCGTCGTCACCCTTGTTGGCGGTGGTGTCCGCACCTGCGGCGACGGCATCTTCAACGTCGCTGGCTTCGCGGGGGTCAATACCAACCTGGCTGAGTGCTTCCGCAATCGTGGGTGCGTAGCCGACCTTGCCGTTGTAGGACACCAGCACGCGCAGCAGCTTCGGGAAGGCGGAGGTTTGGTCGCGACGCTGTGAGTAGATCGGCTCAACGTAGAGGATCTGACCGCCGCCCACCGGCAGGGTGAGCAAGTTGCCGTTCTTGAGGTCGTTGGTGCCTTTCCACAAGCTTCGGTCGCGGGCGACCTGGTCGGAGGACATCATGGTGTCCTGAGCTTGCTTTGGCCCCTGGGTTTGGGTGTCGGTGGGCAGAACTCGGACGGTGATTTTGCCGTAGTTGTCGGGGTCGGAGGACACAGACATGTGCGCCGCTAGGAACTCGCGCTTCAGGCCGCGGAATGGGGTGATCAGCTGGAAACTAGGTTTTTTGGTTTCCGGGTCGGCGGCCACGATGTAGTACGGCGGCTGGTTCAGGCTCTGTCGGTTCTCGTTTTCCACGGTCGGGTCACCAGGGACAGACCAGAAGGCATCGTTGGTAAAGAACTGCCGCGGGTCATTGACGTGGTATTTGGTGATCAAGGAACGCTGCACCTTGAACAGGTCTTCTGGGTAGCGCAGGTGGTCGCGCAGTTCGTCAGAAATTTCGCTCTTGGGTTTCACCGTTCCGGGGAACACGCCTTTCCAGGCCTTGAGCACTGGGTCTTGCTCATCAAACTCGTAGAGTTCCACCGAGCCGTCGTACGCGTCCACCACGGCTTTCACGGAGTTACGGATGTACCCCACCTGCTCGGTGAGCATTTGTTGCGTGGTTCCGGTGGGGTTGATGGCGTCCTCGGTGGCTTCGGTCAGGGAGGTGCGCTGGGAGTAGGGCAGGCTCCCTAACGTGGTGTAGCCGTCCACGATCCACTTGATCCGGCCATTAATCACGGTGGGATAGGTGGTGGTATCGGTGGTCAGCCACGGTGCCACCTTTTCCACGCGGGCGCGCGGATCACGGTTGAAAATAATCTTCGAACCATCACCGATGCGATCAGAGAGCAGCAGTTTCATTTCCTGGTACTGCAGCGCAAACGCCGCGCGGTTGACCGGATTGGAGATATTCACACCACCGTTACCGTCGTAGGTGAAGTTGGAGGTGTCTGTATCGTACTCAAAGGAATTCTCGCCACCGGCCTTGCCGACGATCGCATAATCCAGGTTTTCAGGCACGTTCGCGATCACCGGACCAAAGTACATACGCGGCTGGGTGACGTTAATGCCTAGCTTATCGGGGGATTCCGCATCTGGGCTGCTGGCGTTGCGCTCGATGGACTGTAGGTCAGAGACCGTGTACACGGGGAAACCACCGCGAGTGGAGCCGACATCTCGGGCGACTTCGTCAACTTTGTTGGCCGGGGCTGCGATGAAACCGTTGCCGTGGGTGTACACGGTGTGGCGGTTCACCCAGTCCCGCTGGTTGTCGCTCAGCGCCTGCGGATCCATCTCGCGAGCAGCGACCACGTAGTCACGGAATTCGCCATCCACGTTATAGCGGTCCATGGTGAGGCTCTTGGGGAAGCCGTAGAAGTTCTTCAGCTGTTGCTGCTGCGTGAACGTGGGGCTCAAAATTTCTGGGTCGAGGAGGCGAATATTGGACAGCGTGTTGGCATCGCTTGCTACTTCCTCGTCGGTGGCCCCTTGAGCACCCCAGTTGTTCATGTAGGTGACTTTGTCGTCAGTAAGGCCATAGGCGTAGCGCGTCGCCTCGATATTGCGGCCAATGTAGGGGGTTTCTTTTTCCGCGCGGTTAGGCTGAACAGAGAACTGCTCCACCACATAAGGCCAGGCCACACCGATAATCAGGGAACTAAACAGCATCAGCACTGTGGCAAGAGCTGGAATGCGCATGTCACGCAGCACAATCGCCGAGAAGAACGCGGCCGCGACCACTACGGCAATGACCATGAGGAGGATTTTCGCAGGCAAAATCGCGTGAATAGAGGTATATCCGGCACCAGTGAACATAGCCTGCTGGGAGCTTAAAAGGTCAAAACGATCCAGCCAGTACGAGACCACACGCAGCAGCATCCACAAACCCAACACGACCATGAGCTGCACTCGAGCTGCGGTGGTGATGCTACTTTTCACGCCCAATGCTTGATTACCCACGCGAATGCCACCCAGTAGGTAATTGCCGATCAGCATAATCACAAATGCGACAAGCAGAAGCACGGAGAATGACCCAATGACCAGCCGAAGCATAGGAAGCGTAAATGCGTAAAAGCCGTAGTCCATATTAAACTGCGGGTCACGCTGGCCAAACGACTGACCATTCAAAAACATTTGAACGGTCTGCCATGAATTTTGACCAATTGCACCCGCGACGGCACCCGCAATAATGGGCAGCGTGACCAGTATTTTCCTCACGCTGCGTTCCATAATCCTGCGATATTCCACGATGGGGCTGGAGACCCCGAATTCCGTCATTAAATCAGGGCGATTCCTGTATGCCACATACCCTGCTAGCCACACAATCGCGGCTGTGACCAGTGCGAACACAAAGAACAAGACAAGGCGCGTGACCAGCACTGTGGTGAACACACTCCTAAATTGCACTTCGCCGAACCACAGCCAGTCCGTGTAGTAGCTAACAAGCAAAGGTCCAACCAGCCCAATGACAGCCACCACCGCGATGATGATAGTGAGGATGCGTGGTGGCCGTTTAATGGAGGGTGATGGTGGTGTTAGGCCGGTAGCCAACTCCAACTCCTTATATAGTCGTGATGCCAAGTAGTTTCCTACTTTACGGACATTTATAAGTGTAAGGACAACCATGACCAACTCCCCCCTCACCCAACAAGCCCTCAATAAAGCCATGATGGAAGCCGTCGACTTCATCCATGCCGAGGGCTGGGACGCCGCACCAACACTGTTTGCGCTGGTCCCAAGCTCTCTTCTTATCGACGCCCTGCCATCCACTGACGGCGATAACGACACCGCGCCACTCACCCTCGTTGTCCAAGATTCGCTGCCAGCGAACCTGGGAGGCGGCTCAGAAGAATTGGAGGATTATATTTCGCGCCTCGCCTGGCCTGTCGATGTGGCTGGGGTGATCCTCGCGCAGGAAATCATGTTCCGCGACTCCCCTTCCCCCTCCAACGAACCCCGCCCGGCGCGCTTATTTTCGGGGGTACTGCGTGGTGGCGAGGAATTGACGCTGCTTCAGATCAGGCCAACGGAGGACGAGCTGGCCGCTCAGGGCCCGTTTGCAGAGGATAATATTGAACTGCGGGGCGGCCCTCAGGTGGCTCCCGGCGTTATTGCTGCACTTCGGTATACCTTGGAGCAGGAAGCCGAGTAAGTTGTATTGTGTCGTTTTCTCATACGTTTCTGGAGGCTCGTAAGGTGTTGTCCTCACGTTTTTCTTCGCGGCACCTAGTGCTAGGTGCCGTCTTGTCCGCCAGTGTGGTGGTGTTAGCGGCATGTGGTGGGCAGTCCTCCCCCAACGACTCGGGTGGGTCGAGTGTGTCGGGGACGGAGACCTCGACGGTAGAGTCCACGGCGAGCAGCAGGGCGTCGGCAAGCGGCACGACCTCCAAGGATGCGAAGAGTGTCGCGGAGGCGCAGAAGACGTTTGGGAGTTTGGCCCCGGAGTCGTTGTTCCAGCAGTTCGAGTCGTGCATGCCTAACGGTGTGGCGGATTCGGTAGCCTGTTCCGGGCTGAAGGTGGGGCAGTTCCAGTTCTTTGCCAACGAGTCGAAGGCGGCGTCAACGACGCAGTTGCTGACGGAGCTGCGGGGTTCGCGGATTGTGGAGGACAAGGGCGACCGTATTGTCGGGTGGTCGACGTTAGGAAACACCGCAATTGTGACGGTAGTGGACAACAACAAGGGCCTGGTGATGCAGCAGATGATTTCGACTGATAAGCAGGATCCGAGGAAACGTATTCATGAGCTGGGGTTGACGGAGAGCAAGGAGTCAGAGTCGACGTCGGAATCTGGCACCAGCACCTCAGCAGAGCCGGAAGCCTCCGAGGAGTCCAAGGCTTCAGCTGAACCTACATCAAAGTAGACCTGTCCTAGCCACAGGTGGTGTAGCCGTCACCACGGTTGTAGGCGTCCAGCTGATGGATGGCGTCCTCAAGGGACGTCACCTTGAGGACCGTCATATCCTTGGGGTGGTTTTTGATGGCTTCTTTGCAGTTATCAGCCGGAGCGAGGAACACCTCAGCACCCAGGTCTTCTGCGGACTTCACCTTGTGCTCTATGCCGCCGATGGCACCGACTTTTCCGGTGTCATCAATGGTGCCGGTGCCCGCAACGAACTTACCGCCGTTGAGTTCGCCGGGACTCAACTTATCCACCACAGCCAATGCGAACATCAGACCAGCACTGGGGCCACCAATGTCTTCCAGGTTGTAGTCCACTTTCACGCCATCTGAGGGGGCGGCACCCATGGTTACGCCTAGGAGCGGCGTATTCTCATCATCGGGATGTTTGCCTAGCTTGATGGCCTTATCTTCAGTTGCGCCATCGTGTTTGACGGTCACGGTGATCTCGTCGCCGGGTTTCTTTTTCTGCACAATCTCCCGAACTTGGGCTGGTTCGGTGACAGTTGTACCGTCCACCGCTGTGATCACATCTCCCTCAGAGAGTTTCCCTGATGCCGCCGAGTCGGGCACCAACTGCATGACCTCCACTTCAACGGGGCGCTTGAGGTAGTTCATCGCCGCCAAAGTGGCCGCAGATTCTGATGTAAGAAACGCCTGTTGGTTTTCCTGTTCCGTCTGTTCCCTGGACTGTCCGCGCGGAATAACTTGGTCAATCGGCACAAAAGTGTCACTGCTGCTAATCCAGCGGGACACGGCCTGTGCAAGCGACATATTCTGGCGCACCGCCACTGTGGTCATGTTAAAGTTTCCGCTTGTTTTATCTACCTCAGCGCCCTGAATATCCACCACTTGTTTGCCGTCAAAATCGCCGAGCGTATTGAAACTCGGCCCCGGACCCATTGCGGCAAACGGCACCGCGAGGGAAATATTCGTGCCCGGAATGCTGGACGACGTCGCAAGAAGTGTCAGCAGCAAAACGGGGAGAGCTCCAAGGGTCACAGTACGTAAACGACGATTCACGACAGTTAGGATACAGGAGGCATGGCGGGATGCTAACACGCCGGGTTGGCGCGCGGGGTGTGGAAGTGTGGGGCATCAACACACCGCCAACGTGTTCGCTCACAGCGTTGGGTTGTACATGGCTAGGTTCGGGGACGTACCGGTAGGTTAGAGCCTATGAGTCCTAACAATTTTGGTTTTTCCGCACATAACAACGACGACGATGATAATGACGACGACAACCGCCGCAACAACGACAACCAGGATAACCACAATCCCTTTGGTTTCTTTAGCTTTGGCGGACCCGGATTCGGCGGAGGCTTTGGATCCGGTTTTAGCAGTGCCTTTGGTGACCAAGACGGCTCTGGCGCGGGAGGGGCGTCCGGTTCCAGTGGCGACGGTACTGGTGGATTAGGCGATATTCTCAGCCAATTTGGGCAGATGCTTTCCGGCATGGGTTCCAGCATGAACTCCCCTGATGCTCAAGGCCCGGTGAATTTTCCCCTCGCTGAGCGCATCGCCCGGCAAGCCATTACCAGTTACCACAGCCAGCACTCAACTGCGGCGGGCGTCCGCGACCACGACACCAAGGCCGTTGAAGAAGCAGTGCGGCTGGCGGAACTCTGGCTGGATGATGCCACCAGCTTCCCCACCGCTGGTCATCGCGTTGTTGCGTGGGATCCCGACACCTGGCTGACCGAAACGCTGCCTATGTGGAAACGGCTCATCAGCCCGGTTGCTGAAGGCACTGCCGAGGCCGAACTCTCGGGGTTGCCTGAAGAATTACAAGGCGACCTGGGCCCCATGAAGAACATGATCGAACACATGTCCCGCATGCACCAGGGCATGAACCTGGGCAACAGCCTCGGGGACCTCGCACCCCAAGCACTTAGCGGCACCGATTTTGGCCTTCCTCTCGCTCCAGCTGGTGTCACCGCGATCATGCCGCAGCGCCTGGCGGAACTGACCTCGGGGTTGAACATTCCCACACAAGAAGCACTCGTGTACCTATGCGCCCGGGAAGCCGCACGCCAACGACTCTTCACACACATTCCCTACCTGACGGAAATGTTCGTGTCCTCCGTGGAGGAATTCGCTGCGGGCCTAGTGGTAGATAAAACCGAAATTGACGATGTTCTCCGCTCCATGGACATCAACCCCGACGATCCCATGAATATCCAAGACCTCATCGGGCGACTCCAAGAATCCGACCTGACCCCACGCATCACCTCCAACAACGCCGCCGCCATCAGCCGCCTGGAAACACTGCTGGCTCTCATTGAAGGCTGGGTTGATCTTGTAGTCACGGAAGCCATGGGCGAACGCATGCCTTCCACCGCCATCATGAACGACGCCTGGCAGCGCCGCCGCACTTCCGGCGGATCCGCAGACAACGTGCTCAAACAAGTTGTTGGCATCGACATCAGCGCACCGCGTGTCGACGCCGCGAAAGAACTCTGGCGCCGCGTTGGCGTTGCGGTGGGTACTACTCGCCGCGACGCAGTGTGGAACCACCCCGACTTCCTGCCCGTCGCCTCCGACATTGACAGCTCCGCAGAGTTCATCGACGGCCTCCTCAGCGAAGGTGAAGTCGATGGGTTCGACCCCATTGCTGAAATCGATGCACTAGAAAAAATGCTCGCCGAGGAAGCCGAAAAGGCAGAGGGCGAATCCGGCGATACTGGCGACGACAAGAGTAAAGACGACGAGGAGGAACAGTAATGTCTTTCACTCCCCACGAACGCGAGGCGCTGCTGAGTGCCCGCTTTGTCGGACCGACCGTGGTGCAGCGCTTAGAAGAAATTGGATTCGGCGATATGAGCAGTCTGGCGGCGGCATCTGTGGATGAGATTGTCGACCGCGCCGCCGCACATCTAGGTTCCTCCTGTTGGAAAAACTCTCCACAATCGCGCACTGCAATCGCCAATGCCATCGCAGTGGCACACGAACAGCTGAGCTAGGGTTTTGCTGTGATCCCATAAGGTGGGTTCGACCCCCGCAAAATATGCTTATGCTCAAGCACGAAAATGAGGTGTTTTTCGGCTTGGAGATAAGCACACTTTACGTGCTTGTCATATAGGTCCACCGCTGGGCTCGAAAACAGGGTGTTTCCGTACCTGGCGGTAGACCTTTTTCTATGCAAACGTTTGCACTAACGGTGTTCACGGCTTTCCTGCTCGCCGTGCTCTATCACACTGCCATTTTTCCTAGGGTTTTTGGCAGTTTGGTAGATCATCGCCAACCACGTAGCCGCCGTGCTCTATCACACTGCCCGCCCCCACCCTGGGAAAATTCCTGATATGCCTCCAAGTAGCCCCTGGCACGCTCGGCTTTGGGCGCACGGTTGGCCCATTCCCAGAATTCCGCGCTGTGGCCGCCTCGTATGAAGGTGTGAACCAGTTCGTGCACGATCACCGAATCCAGCACGTAGTCGGGAACGTTCTGCAGCCGATCAGAGATGCGAATGGCTCCTGTGCTGAGTGTGCAGGACCCCCAGCGAGAGTTTTGGTTGCTGACCCATCGGATGCTTCCGGGACATGCGCGGCCGTCGAGAAGCGTGCGGTTGAGGCGCTCGGCACGTTCGGCAAGCTGGGCGTCGGAAAGCCTGCGTGGGGTGGTGCGCTTGCGGACCTTCGCCACGAGTTTCTCCACCGTCTCGCGTTCCTGTTCCTCACTGAGCCACGCGGGTATGCGGACCTGAATGCGGCCTTCGACAAGCCGTGCGCTGCTGGTTCGGGTGCGACGAGCTGAGCGAATCACATCCACATCAGGGGCGTAAGTAGGCATGACAACAAATATTAGCTAAAGTGTGAACCATCAGCGCGGGGATTCAGGGGGAACCATGAATGATATTGTTGTGCGCCTATCACCTGCTGCGCACGTGTTTGTGCGCCCGGGGCCTGCCCTCCAATTCGGGGTGGATGCCACGCGCGCCGGGGTGATTGACGGCATAGACGAGGAACACATGTCGGGGATTCTGCGCACGCTACTGCGGGCTCGCACTGACATCACGTGGAGCGAGTTGAGCCGCTCGCTGGTAGAGGCGGGCCTGCCCCGTTCTGTGGCCGAAACCCTGCTGGAAGAACTCTTCGATTATCGTGTGTTACGACCCGCCCCAACAGGCACACAGGATGTGTATGTGCTCGGGCATTCGCCCTTAGCAAGCATCATTACTTCCGCGTTCACCACGTGCGGTTTTCGAGTCTATCCACTGATGAGCGGCGAAACCGATGAGGAGTTTTTCCTCCGCTGCCCCGCCGACACACCCCTGATCCTTGTAGACAGGATGCCCCACGCCCGACGCCTCTCCACACCGCTTGTCCGCCGCCGAGGCACCTTCATCCCCATTTCGCTTATCGACGGCCGCGGAACCATCGGCCCCTTGCACATCAACGGCGCGGGTCCGTGCCCACTATGCATGGATCTGCATCGCATGGCTGTCGACGAGCATTGGCCCACCCTCTTGGCGCAGGTCGCAGCCGCCCACACCACCCACGACCCAGTGGTTGCTCACGCAACAGCTGCGCGACTACTGAGCGTGGTAACAACACTGCAGGGCACGTCCTACGAGCCCCCTGGCACCCCGCTATTACAACTTCAGCCCGGTGACCTGCTGGAAGTGGATCCTTATCGCCTTGATGTCACACTCATGTCGTACGAGTCCCACCCCAGTTGCCCCGCATGTTGGCAGATGAATAATTGATCATAATTCCAGTTAGCTACACAAAAGCACCTGTTGCTTTTGATACATATCAAGAGCAACAGGTGCTTTAGATGAATTTCCCTTCTGGGAAATACGATTACTTCGGGAAGCCGATCAGGGTGCGAATGAAGTTGAAGACGCCCCAGAAGGTGTTGGATGCGAGAGTAGAAAGCATGTCTGCTCCTTACGTAGTGGATGAACAATTACAAGAGCGAGTGTAGCGAACAATCCCAGCAAGATTCAATTACAAAACTGTAAACTATTTCACATCATTTGACGTAACACTTTGTTCTTATTGCCATTTTAGGCGATCCGATACTGCAGGTCTTTATCATTTTCACCTGGGGTTTTATAAAACACGACCGGAATGACATGCAAGAAAACTACGGTTTGGTAACAAAGAAATATAAGATTTACATAATTTTTTACTGATGCATATTTTTGCAATATTCTATGTTCGCACCAGCTAAGTTTCAGGGCATGTCCACCCCACAGCAAGAAAGCAGAAACACTACCAGTATCCTCTGGACAAGAGTGCGCGCCAATGGACACGGCAGCACAACGCATCGGGGTACAACAATGCAGCTCGCGGCATGAGCTACACCAAGACGTAGATGTCTATGAAACGTCCGATGCTTCAGCACATGTTCGAACGACAGCCAGCAGCTCTTCCCCGAAACGTTCGACCTTCACTGGCCCGATACCAGAGATGCCCAGCAGTTCCTCTACAGACGTTGGCATCGACTCCGCCACAGCCATGAGCGTGGCATCCGAAAATACAATATATGCGGGTGTCTGGAGTTCCCGGGCGACCTCAGCGCGCCAGGAGCGGAGAGTCTCAAAAACCTCGGAATCTGCATCTGAGGGGCAATCCTCACACCGCATCAGAACTTTCGCTGCGGGAGTCTCTAGCGGTTTCCCGCATACTCGGCATTTCTTCGGACGTACCTTTTTGTTACGCGATTGTTCCAGTTCCGTGTCCGGTGCAATCTGATCCAAAAAGCGTGTGCGTTTCCTACTGGCACGGCCGCCTTCCTGGCGTGCCAACGCCCACGAACAGCGCAGATGTTCACGGGCTCGGGTAATGCCCACATAAAACAGTCGACGTTCTTCCTCAATCTGCGCGTCTCCTGCCTTGATCGCATGGGAAATAGGCACGGACCCATCAACCAGCCCGACAAGGAACACTGCATCCCACTCCAAGCCTTTCGCCGCATGCAGCGAGGCCAATGTCACTCCCTCCATGGTGGGTGGATGCTTCGCCTCGGCGCGTTGCCGCAGTTGCACCAACACACCACTCAGGTCGATGTCTGGCGTGGCAGTGCCCAATTCTTGAATCAGATCCACCAACGCCTGCAGCGACTGCCACCGCTCCCGAGCCTGCGCGCCTTCCGGCTCCGTGGGGGTCAACCCTAAGGGGGCCAGCGCCGAGCGGGCGATGCGGTGTACTTCCGGCCCCACCGCATCCTGCGGAAGATCAGGGCGCTGAGCAGTACGGATCAGCTGTGTGATGGCCTGACGAATTTCCGGCCGAGTGAAAAACCCTTCGCCGCCGCGAACCTGGTACACAATCCCGGCGTCGGAAAGTGCCTGCTCGAACACGGCAGATTGCGCGTTGATGCGGTACAGCACGGCAATTTCCGACGCCGGTACCCCCTGCTTGAGCAGGGCATCAATCTGCGCCGCCACCTCTCGTGCCTCGGTTGGTTCGTCGGGGTACGCGTTATACACAGGATCCGGCCCCGCTGGGCGCATGCCCATGAGCTCTAGGCGAGTACCTGCCATACGCCCGGACGCATGGCCAATGACGGTGTTAGCCAGCGTGGTCACTTGAGGCGTCGAACGGTAGTCCCTCTGCAGGCGTGTGATCGCTGCGTGCGGATACGTCCTGGAAAACTGCAGTAAGTACTCTGGGGTCGCACCCGTGAACGAATAAATGGTCTGGTTGGCGTCCCCCACCACGGTGAGATCATCACGTTCCCCCAGCCACGCCTCCAGCAGGCGCTGCTGCAGTGGGGTGACGTCCTGATACTCGTCCACCACAAACGAACGGTATTGTTGCCGAAACTCCTCCGCAATCGCAGCGGAGTTTTCCAGTGCACCCGCCGTGTGCAGCAGCAGGTCATCGAAATCCAGCAACATGCCTTCATCAGTGGTTTTCATCGCCTCGTACCGGCGATACACCTCCGCAACCTTATCTGGGGTCACTGGTGGAGTGCGCTTGGTTTGGGCCACACGCTCGGCGTACATATCCGCCGTGACCAGGGACGCCTTCGCCCACTCTATTTCCGAAAGCAAGTCTCGCACGTTCTCCGTGGTTGACTCTACCCCCACCGACCGGGCAGCCCTGCCTACCAACGGAAACTTATTGTCCAGCAGCCGCCACGGCAAGTCACCCGCCACCTGCGGCCAAAAATACTGCAATTGGCGGCGCGCCGCCGCGTGAAACGTCCGAGCCTGCACCCCGCCAATCCCCATCATGTTCAGGCGATGCCGCATCTCCCCTGCAGCCCGGGCAGTAAACGTCACCGCCAACACACGATTCGGACTCACAAAACCCTGCGCAATCAAATGCGCAATGCGGTAGGTGATAGTGCGGGTTTTGCCCGTGCCCGCGCCCGCGAGAATGCACACCGGCCCCCGCGGTGCGGTAGCAGCGAGCCGCTGATCCGGGTCTAGATCATCAAGACTAAACATCACTCCCCCCTTATGTTTGTGCAGCTTGCGCATGTGCCCACGAATATATCAGGTGATGTGCGATCGACCCCGCCGGCGCCAACTTCACCACCCCGTCCAGGATTTCCGGAGCGCTGAGCCACCGCACCTCAGCCAACTCACCGTCGGTGGGAGCAATGGCATCTAAGTCTGTGCTGTAGCCGTGAAAACCCATCATCAGCGACGACCCCAGCGGCCACGGCTGACTGGAAACGTAGCGCACGTCCGCTACACGACGCCCCGTCTCCTCCATCACTTCACGCACAAACGCCTGCTCCAGGGTCTCGCCCACCGACACATAACCCGCCACCAGGGAAAAGTACTCCGGACGCGTGGCATTCGACCCCAGCAAAATGCGTTGTGATTCTGCGTGCTCCACAATGCCGATCACCGCAGGGTCAATGCGCGGAAACACCTGATGCCCCGATTCGCCCGTTGCATACTCCCCGGAATCCGCGTAGGTCAGCGGAGTTCCGTCCATGGGGTCAAAGCGGTACCGTTCCCGATGCCTCAGCAGCGCCACCGCGCGATACACCAGTTGGGCCACATCCCCATGAAAGACCACGTCACGGGGAGTTAGCAGTACCCCGCCATCCGGCGTCCCCTCTGGACCACTCAGCAGCGGTGCGCGCACGGCCCACCTGCGGGAGTCCGGGGCGTCGATAAGCACGCGGGCCGTCAGGTCTGCCCCCAGCGTGCGGGCAGTATCAGCATCAAGCCACAGCACACCATCGCCAGTTGCGGTGCACAGCACCTGGTCAGCTGGGCTAACACAGGCGTAAAACTCGGGGATACTAGCCACGTGCCTGGTCCTCAAGGTCCTCACGGAACACGCGGCGAACATATAGCAGCCGGTCACCGGGCTCCACGGTTTCTGCCTCCGGCGAATCGATGCGGTACAGCTCACCGGAACGCACCACACCCAACACAATGTCAGCCAAATGACGGGGGTTCGCCCCAACCTCGTCGGCCTCCACCAGGCGTTCCGCAATGGAGAACCCCTCGCCTGGGGAAAGCAAATCCTCCATCATCTCCACCACCGACGGGGTGACCGTGGCCAACCCCAGCATTCGACCCGCCGTCTCGGAGGAAATAACCACTGAATCTGCACCCGACTGCTTCAGCAAATGCAGATTCTCCGACTCGCGCACACTCGCTACAACCGTCGCGCTCGGCGCAATCTCACGCACCGACAACGTGACCAACACCGCCGTGTCATCCATGTTCGGAGCGACCACCACCGCGCGGGCACGCGTCACACCTGCAAGTTTCAGCACATCAGCCTTAGTAGCTGAGCCATGCACCGTGACCAAACCCTGACCAGCAGCCATGTCAAGCGAATGTGTGTCAGTGTCCACCACAACAATCTGGCTGGGGTGCACTCCATCGGCCAGCAGCGCTGACACAGCGGAACGACCTTTAGTACCGTAGCCCACCACAACAGTGTGATTACGCATTCTTTTCCTCCAACGCTGAATCTGCAACGTACGTCGCGTCTCTTCCGTCAGCACCGACAAGGTCGTACCGACCAGCAAAATCAGGAACGCAATTCGGATCGGCGTGATCAGAATAATGTTGATCAAACGCGCCTCTTGGGTCACCGGAGTAATGTCACCATATCCAACGGTGGACAGCGACACGGCGGAGTAATACACCGCATCAATGAAAGTAAGCGGCTCGTTGTAGCCATCCTTATCCAGGTACACCAGCAACGACACCCCGGTGAGCAACAGCAACGCGTAGAAAACGCGCCGGGTAATCAACGCCCAAGGACTGACCTGCCGCTCCCTGGGAATCTGGATGATATTCAGTAGCGCGTGATCAGGGAGATCATCAAGCTCCGTGTCACTTTGGAGGCGCTCACGGAAAGCATCACGCATCGTTCCTCCTCTGTGTCTGCGTCTGTGGCGAATCCGGGGTTGCTGGGCCAGATGCCGATGGCTGAGCTGTGTGCTGCGGAGCCTTAATATCAAGCAAGTCAGCTAGCTCCTCGGCGTTAGGTAGTCTACTGGGTTCAAAGGTGCGATCTGAAGCAATGTAATGAAACGCAGCTCGAACAGCATCTGGATTAACGCTACGCCCCAGCGTGTGTGACAGCAATTGCGCCCACGCGACACGGTACACCGCCAACTGAATCTCCGCTGCCCGCATCTCCTGGCCTTCCGGGGGTCGGCCCGTCTTCCAGTCCACGACCATCCACCCGGCCTCGGGATCGTCACCCTCATGGAACACCGCATCCATGCGCCCGCGCAGCACTCGACCACCGACAACAATTTCAAACGGCTGCTCCACATGGGTCGGGGTGCGGTCCGCCCACTGACTTGCCAGAAACGCCTTTTTCAGACGCTCAAGCTCAGCCCCTTGCGGATCCTCGTCCTCCCCGAAACCTGGCAGTTCATCCTCATCAAGCAGGGAACTCGCGCCAAAATAGTCCTCCAGCCACTGGTGCAGGGCCGTACCACGCTTGGCGTACGCGTTGGGTTTAAACGGCACGGGACGTCGCAGCCTACGGGCGTACTGCTCCTGGTTGCGCGCGATGGACACCACGTCCGACGCCGTCAGCTCCTGCCCCAGCGGCACGTCCACCACCGGGGCTTTCATGCGCTCATGTTCCTCAATGAGGGCCGTGACTTCCTCCTCCCACAACGCCTCCACATCGTTATCAGCGCTAGGAGTGGGCAACTGCTGCATAGCGCGCCGCACCAATTCCGCCCCCTGCTCCACCGCAGGACGACGCTCCCCCAAAAAATCTTGGGGAAACACACCCGTCGCAGGGGAAACATCAGGCGCTTCTGCTAACTCAGCATCGGCATTGCTCTCATCCCACCACTGCTCCACAGAATCGGGCTGCCGCTTACGCAACAAATCCAGCATGGAATACGGCTTGGCCTTACCCCCCTTGTCGTTGCTTTCCGACGCCGTGACGCACAAGGTTTTTTCCGCTCGAGTCAGCGCCACATAAAACAGGCGGCTGGCCTCTTCAATCGCTGCTTCCTTGAAGGCGGCCTTATGTTCATTCATCGCCATCTCAAACTGCTTGCGGTCCTCCACCTCGGACACGTCCAGCACCGGGCTGCCCACCATGTCGCCCTCCTGTTCCTGGGCATCGCCACGAAGCGTTGAGGGAATCTGAGTCACATCCGACAGCCACGTTGGGACCTTCAACTGCTGGCCGGGGGTGGTGGTATCCGCGTAGGTGACGTTATCTGCGTGCAACACCGCCACGAACTTCCACTCCAGGCCCTTCGCCTTATGCACGGTGAGGATCTGCACGCAATCCCCCTTCACCCGCACCTCTCCCGGCGCGAGACCACGATCATGGGTGCGAGCAAGCCGAAAATAATCAAGAAGCGATGCAAGGGTTGAGCCGGGGATGGTGGAAAACTGTGCTACTTCTTCGTGGAAGCGGTCGAGGTGAACGGTACCGGCTGCGCCGTCTGCCTGCGGGTTTTCCCTGGCGAGCACTTCCGTGCGGATTCCCAGGACGCGTTCAATGTCGGCGAAAAGGTCAGGCAACGGCTGCGCGAGGCTACGGGTGCGCAGGTGCCGAAGTTCCGCAGAGAGTTCGCTGAGCCTGCGATAGCCTTCGGGGCTGTAGGCTTCGGGTTCCCCGAGGTCACCGAGGGCGTCGCCAAGCCCGACGGCAGCTTCGGGGACGGTGGAGGTGGCGTCGTCGATGATGTGTTGCAGGTGTTCGAGCGGGTCAGTGGGATTGGTGGCATCAGGGTCGTCTGCCGGGATGTCGAAAAGCGTGGGTTGTTCTGTGGTGTCTTCGGGGGTGGTGACGCGGGCGGCGAGTGTTCGGGAACGCTTGTACAGTGCCTGCAGGTCAGCGATGCCGAGGTTACAGTGAGGCCCGCACAGCAGGCGGAGAGCGGCGGCGGTGTTTTGTGGAGAGATGAGGATGGTGGCACAGGCAACCATGTCGGCGACTTCTGGAATATCGAGAAGCCCAGATAAACCCACAATTTCCACGGGTATTCCCAACGCCCGAAGTTCCTCAGCGATGGGGCCGGAGTCGGCATTTTTGCGCACCAACACCGCACCGGTGAATTTTTCCCCGCGCTCACGATAGGCGTGAAACTCGTCGGCGAGGCGGCGGGCCACCCAGGCTCGTTCCTCGTCGCGGGTGGGAAACCACCCCAGAGCCACCTCACCGTCGCCCGCGCCGGGACGCGGGGTGAGGGGCTGCACCGTGCGCGTGGGGCTTCCCGCAGGTCCCAGCACTTGTTCGGATACCGTGTTGGCGCAGTCGAGAACGAGGCCGGGGTTGCGCCAGCTGGTGGTCAGCTCTTTTTTCGGCGCTGGGGTGGGAGTCTCGGCATGCTGAGGGAAGTCGGTAACAAAACGTTCCAGGTTCGCTGAGGTGGCTCCGCGCCAGCCGTAGATGGCTTGCATGGGGTCGCCCACAGCAGTGACGGTGACGTCAGGGGCGGCATCTGGCATGCCCTCCTGCCTAGGCGCCCCGAAGAGGCTGCTGAGCAGCACGCGCTGGGCGTGGCTGGTGTCTTGGTATTCGTCGAGCATGACCACGCGGAAGCGTTGCCGCTGGCTGCGCCCGACTACGGGATGCCGCTGCGCTACCGTTGCGGCCAGGGACATTTGCTCACCGAAGGTGATGACCCCACGTTCCGCCATCTCCTCTTTCAGTTGTCGTACAAGGGGAAGATAGTCGAGTCGGGCGAGCTGAGTGTCCCGGATTTTCAGCATGGCGGCGTTGAGTTTGTCGCGCTGCCGGGGGCCTTTGGGGAGTTCGTCAAACAAGCGGACAAACGGCTCTGTTTCGGCCTCGATGTCGGCGGCGCTGACCATGTGACCGTCCATCTCGCCAACCAGGGAAATGAGCCGATCAGTGACGGTGCCATGCGTGACGGTTGCATCAACATGGCCCGTGTAGTTTCCCACCACATCCCAGGCGATTTGGTACAGCTCGGCTGTAGTGATCATGCGGGAGGATGGTTCCACAGGAAGGAGCAACCCGTACTCGCCGACGATGCGCCCGGCGTAGGAGTCGTAGGTAGAGACCGTGGGGGTGATGGCCTGCAGGTTTGTCTGCAGTTCACCCGTGGGATCGAGGTCTGCAAGCCGAGGGATTCCCGCCAAGGTGGCCAGGCGCGCGCGGATGCGTTGGGAAAGCTGCTGCGCGGCCTTTTTGGTAAACGTCAGCCCCAATATCTGGTCCGGCGTGGCAAAACCATTGGCCACGAGCCATACCACGCGAGCCGCCATGGTTTCGGTTTTCCCGGCCCCCGCGCCCGCCACCACCAGCAGTGGGCCGGGCTGGTCACCGATCACATCGGCTTGCTGCTCCGTGGGCAGGTGCTCTTGGCCCAGCCACCGCGACAATAATGCCGGGGAAATGGGGTTACGAGCCATTGGTGAGCATCCTTCCGGTCGGCTGGGCGGGGCAGATGGATTGCAGCCGACAGTTATCGCAATTGTCGTTGACAATGGCCGTCAACGCGGGGCCCCGGATCGCCGCCGCCACCCCGGGAAGCATGGCGGCCAGTTCCTCCAGCTCCTCGGGGGTTTTTGCGGCTTGCTCCCGGGTTGTGTACTTTCCAACATCTGTGGCGCTGGGGTACACCAACACGCCACCACCCACGGCCTCGGGGGTTTCCCCAGGATAGGGATCTCGCACACTGTCACCGTCCACGACACCCCGCGACAACGCCAGTTGGTACGCCGACAGCTGCGCATGCTCACCCATGTTCTTCTGTGCAGGCTTAGACGAGCCTGTTTTCACATCGACCACCACAAGCTCACCGTCGTTGTTGCGTTCCAGCCGGTCCATGCGCCCCTTGATGCGCAGCGGAGCGCCGCTCTCCGTGGTGCCGACGCTCACCCGCATGTCCATTTCAACCCCCACCTGCTCAAACTGGCCACGAGTGTTCTCCAGCCACCGCTCCAGATTATCGATCAGCGTGTCCCACTCCCGCAGTGCTGTTTCCCGCTGCCACGCAGGAACATCCAGCAACCTAGCGTACGCCTCATACACCAGCGCACTCGCCGCGTCACTGTCCGCGCCGCGCGCAATCGCCTCCGCAAACCCATGCGCCAGCGTGCCCCGCACCATATGGATCGGCGTATCAGCATCATCAATCAACCGGTCCAGCACCGACCGCAATGGGCAGCGCAACGTTGACTCAATCCGTGACGGCGACAACTGCACCGACCGTCGGGGCTTCTGCAAAGGTTCGCGTGTCGACGCCCCCCGCATCCCCCACCACTCCTCAGGATCCGCGCCGTACACCCCGGCGCGGGCAAGTCGGGCCAATTGGCGTGCCGCCTGCTCTCTGCGCAGCGGCCGCTCCGCCGGGTCGCACACCACGCGGCGCAATTCCGCCACGATCGCCGTCGTGGACAACAATCGGCGATCGTGCCGACCACCTGGGGTACCTGCGATGGAGACTTCTTGCTCCTCAACGCGCTCAGCCTCAATGCCTCGCTCCGAACACAATTCCTCCAGAAAACGAGAAGGCTCCAACGCGTCCTCCGCATCTGGGGCGTCCACCGCGGTGACGAACAGGGAACCTGTGGCCCGCGACGTCGCTAAGCGGAACAGACGACGCTCCTCAGCCAAACGTTCCACCGACCTAGAGATGGGAATGTTTGGATCGATGCCATCGTCCAGCACATCCACGAGCTCCTCCTGGCCGAACAATGACCCCGTCTCCCCCAGTGTCGGCCACGTGCCCTCCTGCACACCCGCAACCACCACCGTGTGCCATTCCTGGCCCACCGCAGCATGCGCCGTCAACACGCGAACCGCATCCGGGAGAACCCCACGGCGATCGCGTGAACCAGTGGGCAACTGCTGCTCCGCAATATGCCGAACAAAACTTTCAATACTGGCGGTGGGGCGGCGTTCAACATAATCACCCGCTGCGTCAAACAGCGACATCATCGCATCCACGTCCCGATCAGCCTGCGAACCAGCCGCACCTCCGCGCAAACTCGCGGCCATGAGGCGATCCGACAGACCCGTGGCCTCCCACAACGACCACAAAATCATCTCCACGCTGTCCCCCGCAGCGCGCGACTGAAAACCCGCATCCAGGACAGCGCGGATGCGCGTGAGCACGTCTACTTCGCGTTCCGTCAGCCGCGCCGTCGCGTCCTCATACTCGATGGCGCGCTCCTCTGGTGGGGTGTCACGCCACGATGTTGGCAACACCAGATCCGCCAACACCTGCACCGCGCGCCGGGAACCGCCCCGCATCATCTCCGCCTGACGCAACCCCCGATACAAGCGACGCAGCGTCACCGGATCCGCACCACCAATAGGGCCAAGAACTAGTTCCTCCAACTCCGCAGAATTCAGCGGCTGCGTCAACGCCCGCACGCCCAACATCATGGACGCAACAATGCGTTGCTCTGCCAACACCACATCCGTCGGATCAAGATGTACCGGCACTCCAGCCAGCAGCAATGCCCGGCGCACCCCAGCAAGCTGACGCACAGAACGTACAATCACCGCAATATCCGACCACGGCACCCCATGCAACAGGTGCGCGCGCCGCACACGATTAGCCACCACCAGGGCATGCTCCGAAGCCGTGGGGGCCACCACAACCGAACAGTCCTCTGGGTGCCGGAATGATGTATTGAGCACCACCTCGTGGTCGGCGGGATACTTGGTCAAAAACTCCGGCCGGGCACCACGGAAACGAAACACCGACTGAGCTGGATCCCCCGCAATAACCCCCAGTTTGGCGCTGGGCAGAAACAGGCTCACCAAGCGTGCCGACTGCGGATCCAAATGCTGAGCATCGTCTACCATCACCGTCTCCCACTGCTCCTGCAGCATGGTCAACAGGCCCGGGTCCAGGGACAATGCCTCCAACGCGGCGGTCACAAGTTCCGACGCGTTCAAACTATGCGCCCCGCTCAACGCCATCGTCTGCTCATACTCGCGCAGAAAAGCACCAGCACTCACCCACAGGGGGCGGTCATAGCGACGACCCAGCTCTTCCACATCCTCCGGTCCAGCACCACGCTCCACGGCACGCAACAAAAAATCACGCAACTGCCTGGCGAAACCCACCATCCGCAACGCCTCCCGCTGCTCCGGCGGCCATTCCCCCCTGCCGTCCGCGGCATGCCCCAACAATAACTCCCGAATCACCGCATCCTGCTCCGCGCCTGTGATCAACCGGGGTGCCGGTTTCTGCGCGCGTATCGACGCCGCCCGCACAATCGCAAACGCAAACGAATGCACCGACCGCACCAATGTCCCCTCCGCTACATAGTGAGAGTTTTCTAGCTGAGACGCACGCTCCGCCAACACGCGGCGCAGCCTACCCCCTGACTCCTTTGACGTGGCAATCACACACACCGACGACGCTGGCGCGCCACTACCCAGGCGTGCCGTGAGGGCATCCACCAGTAGCGACGTGACCCCAGCCCCTGCAACACCCGTGACACGCCACACCCCCGACCGCGTGGAACTCTCCGCTGCGGCCACCAGTTCTGCCGCCTGGCCCTGCCACGTATGCGGGGGTGCCGATGCGGGTCGACTTACCAAGCGAACCTGCGGATGAGGCGGCACTCCGAAACGCTGGGATGGTTCACTGTCGGTCATGCCCTACATTGTGACACGCGGGACAGGCACAGCCCTCACCCGACATCGAATTGGTGTGTGGTGGCGCGGTGTAGAGGAGGGCTTGCGTACCTGACAGTGGACCTACATAGACCTATAAGTGGCGCACTGTGTTGGCAGCAAGCCCTTATGCATCCTTGCCGATGCGGGCGATGAGCAGGTCGGCAACGTCTTCCATGGTGGCACGCACTGTTTCGTCATGTTCCTCGCTGAGTGCGTGAATATAGATGCGGTAGAGGAGGCCGCGCAGCATGAGCTGGTCATTGTCAGGGAGATGGGAGAAACGGTCGGTAATGCGCTCGTCGACAACTCCGGCTATGAGGCCGTCCACCATCACCTGCGCCGCCGTGTACCCGTGGGGGTGGGCCACTCCCACAATGTCGGTCACCACCGGCGCCTGGGTGCCGTGGAAAATGGTGGTGGCGAGCATGTCAGCATGACCGACCTGGTCGGGGGCGTCGATAGGCTGCCAACTGTGGCGCAGGCGATTGCTGAAATCCAGTGCCCACGCCCATTTTTCGGTGGCCTGCACCTCGGGCGGAACTGTTGTGTTGAGCATGAGGGTAGGGTCCTCGGACCAGGCTGCTCGGTCAGCAAGAACAAAGTTGTCCTTCGGCGATGCTTGCTTGGTCACGTGGGCGACGGCGAAATTGGGAACCTCAACGGATGCCAGGGCGTCGGCAAGCCGGAGGGCGGCACCAACAGTTTCGTCGACACGCTTGGCCACAGCACCGTCAACATAATGCGAGGCACGCCATCCTGCCATCAGGTAGCGGCCATCAGTGGTCCGAACGGGTCGAGCGATACGCAGCCCTTCAGGTTGCAGGCTTTCTCTAACCTTTGCCGACCACGCAGCCACCTCCGAATCCGCCACCTCGGAGAGGGCCAGCTGCCCAACTCTGTAACCTCGATCCCAGGCCGCAGACAGCGGAATGGGGGTCCCCTCCACCACCTGGAAAGCGACACGCACATGCTCAGGAATCACACTCATGCCCGTTAGCGTACCCACCGTCAGTGATGGTGTGAACAATGCACCCCACTTAACAACAAAACCCATAGAAAATACGCTGACAAGACAACAAAAACCCCGTAGCCAGCAGTTTCATCATTGCCGGCACGGAGGCTTGGAGTGTTATGCAATTACGCAAATGGGTATGGCCACGGATTCAATGAACAGGTGAGATTATTGTCTGGATACACTTCACCCGGGTCAATTTTGTACAACTCGGAATTATTCAAATTAAGGGTTTGCTGCATCATCACCGGGGCCAATTGCCCTTGACCACCGCACGGCTCATGTTTGGCATACCCAATGGAGTGCCCCACTTCGTGATTAATCAGGTACTGGCGATACAGGCCCAGGTCCCCCTGGAACGTGGTCGCGCCGCGGACCCAGCGGGATTCATTCAACACCACACGGTTTCCCTCGGAGGTAAAACAGCTGGTCTCCATGGCAATATCCGAACCGCACGCCGCGTGAGTGGCGGCGGGTGAGGACAGTTGGATGCGCAGATCAGGGTTAGACACCACCGCAGGGTCTACACGTTCAAACGCAAACTTGCGGTCGTGCGTCCAGCTCTTGGGGTTGGACAGTGTGGCATCAACCATTTTGGCAAAGGAATCGTCCCCGCCGTAGACAGAGGTGTCCACCCCGTCTTCGACCTCAATGACGTACTTAAAGGTGCGTTCATCCCCAGCCCCCACCTTCGGCATCGTGCCAGGAACCAGGTGATATGTGCCCTGACCTGTTTCCGTGAAACTTCCACCCGGGGGAAGATCACCAACGGGAAGCTGGGCCCCACGATCAGCTTTCGCAGGGTCGGGTCCTTCGGGCTCACTGGTCGCGTTTTCTCCACCATCATTTGCCGTTGACGCAGCTTGCATTTGTGAAGAGATGGCTCCATTATCCGGCATAATGAAGACATCAACGAGAACCCACAGCGTAATGACCACTAACGCCGGGATCGCATAGGCACGCCACCCGTAGTCACGGGCGAAGCGCACAAGCAACGGTTCAGAGGAAGACACTATCCGGCAAATCCTACGGTACGTGGAGTATCGTTATCGACCTCAACAAACGCGATCTGCTTTGACCGCACCAGGTAACGACGCCCCTTGTTATCAGTAAATTCCACGACTGCAGCATCATTTTCCATCGCGCCATCAATAAGCGCGACGGCCTCGCTTTGCTGACTGACGGACACGCCCGAGACGCGCTCCACGCCAGTGATGGCCAGCTCCCGGCCACTGTCAACAAAACCGATTCTTATGTCCATACTTTTCTCCTTGAGATCAACAACAATGATAGGGTTTTCCCCTATCATAGTGAGGCAACGATAGTATTATGGCGTGTCCAAACAAAGCAGCACTCCGACATTCGCGCAACTCGGCGTCGCCATTGAGATTACCGATGCCCTCGACAGCTTCGGCATCCAGCACACCTTTGCCATTCAGGAACTCACCCTTCCCCTCGCCCTCGACGGTATTGATCTTATCGGACAAGCCCGCACCGGGCAGGGAAAAACCTTGGGTTTTGGAGTGCCGCTCCTTGACCGCATCTTCGACAGCGCGGACATCGCCGAACTCGATGGCACACCCCGCGCACTCGTGGTAACCCCCACACGCGAACTGGCCATCCAAGTCGCCGATGACCTTCACCGCGCCGCCAAAAACCTTCCCGTGCGCATCCTCACCATCTATGGCGGCCGCCCCTACGAAGAGCAAATCAACGCCCTAGACAAAGGCATTGACGTAGTGGTGGGTACCCCCGGCAGGCTCCTCGACCTGTACCAGCGCGGCTCCCTCACCCTCGACCAAGTGGCCATTCTGGTGCTTGATGAAGCCGACGAAATGCTCAACCTCGGTTTCCTCCCCGCCATTGAGAAGCTCCTCAAGGCACTCACCCACAAGCACCAAACCATGCTGTTTTCCGCGACCATGCCGGGACCCATTGTCACCCTCGCGCGCACCTTCATGCACAAGCCAGTGCACATCCGCGCTGAAGAACCCGACGCTGCACAAACCAACCAGGACATCCGACAAGTGGTCTTCCAAGCGCACCGCATGGACAAAGTTGCTGTGGTGTCCCGCATCCTCCAAGCTCAAGGGCGCGGCAAAACCATTATCTTTGCGCGCACTAAACGCTCCGCCGCCGAGCTTGCCAACGACCTTGCCGCAAGCGGCTTTCTCGTCGGCGCGGTCCACGGCGACATGGGCCAGCCAGCCCGCGAAAAATCACTCACCGCCTTCCGAAACGGCGATATTGAGATCCTTGTGGCCACTGATGTTGCCGCCCGCGGCATTGACATTGACGACGTTACGCACGTGATCAACTACCAAACCCCCGATGATGAAATGACCTACGTCCACCGCATCGGGCGCACAGGCCGCGCCGGGCACACAGGAACCGCTGTCACCCTCGTTGGCTACGACGAACTGCCTAAATGGCAACTGATCAACAGCGAGCTGAACCTCGACAACCCAGAACCTCCACAGTGGTTCTCCACCTCACCCGAGCTTTTCGACGCCCTGGACATCCCTGAATCCGCGTCCGCCACCGTGGGACCTGCCCGCAAAGTCTTCGGCGGCGCGATGGTCACACGCCCAGCACAAGCCCGTAGCCTAGCGCGAGGTGGACGGAAAGAGGGGCGGTCGGGACGTCGAAAAGCAGACCCGCGACGGAGGAGTTAAGCATGACCAAGGCCCCTATCCTCCAGCGAAGCCGAGCGGACATCATCGCGGCGAGTGTGCTGTGCTTTCTTACCGTGTTCGCGGTGTCGGTTGTGTGGCTGACTGCGCCGATCCGGAAGGCCGAGCTCACCCCGGCGGACGGCACCTTCACTGCCGCCGACCCCCTTGTGCAGGCACCGGATAGGTTGAGCGAAAGCTGGAGGGTGACCGTCGACTCCATCACCGGGCTACACCGCCCCTTGAGCGTCGCGGGGCTACTGATCCAACCAGACGGTGGTGATGTGCACGCGCTTGATCCCACAACCGGGGAACGCGTATGGACCTACCACCGCGATAATGACCAGCTTTGCTCGCTGTCCGTCGCCTTTGAATCCGTGATCGCTACCTACAACACCAATATCGGCTGCGGCGATGTTGTTGCTATAAACGCAAACACCGGCACATATAAGGCAACGCGGAGTGCCATCAACAGCTTTAATACAGTGCCTATCAGCTCCAACAGCGCCGTGGGAACCCTCAGCCGCGACCGCCTCGAACTGTGGCGCAGCGACCTCGTGCGCACCATCGAATATGGGCATGTCGAAGCACCCCAGGAAGCCGACCAGCAACCCCACCCTGACTGTGCTCTTACCTCTGCGCTGACTCGCATGGAACTCCTCGCCATCACCGACCGCTGCCCCGACTCCATCACAGACGGAGTGGCCTTGCGTTTCATGGGTACCACGCCAGAAGATTCCCGGCAGCCAGAAATCAAACAATCCATTGACCTTGAACCGCACTCCACGCTTGTGTCCATCGGGCAGACCGCAGCCGCCGTCTACACCCCCACCACCCCCGCAGGCACCGCGCGTATCACAAGCTTCAACCAGCAAGGCAAGGAACTCAACGCAGCAACCGTCCCCAGTTCCCCGCTTCTCGACGGCACTGCACCCACCCACCACGAAAACCGCACCGGAGTCGACACACCCCAGATCGCAGACCTGCCGCACCATATGAGCTGGTTCGACGGCCAACGCCTCTACCTTTTCGAACCAGAAAACCTACTCATCTCCCACATCTTCGAAGGTGCCCTAGGCACCGGCATCGCCGTGGGCGGACAGCTGCTCTACCCCAACCGCGAAGGCATCGCTGTCGCCGACTGGAACACCGGAAAAATCCTGCGCGTCATCCCCGTTGACCGCCAGGGTTACGACGGCCCCGTCTCCCTCAACCAGGCAGGCCACACCATCATCGAACAACGTGATGACACCTACGTGGCGCTTAACTAGGGTTTGTGTTGTGATTGTTTAGTATGTTTGCGCAGCCCACGCTAGTGAACGCGGATGAAAAGACAACCCCAAACCGACAAGCGCGATCACCCCGACCGGAATGGCCCACAACCACTGCCCAGCGGAAAAAATGTAATACGCAATGGGAAGCAGCAACATCTGCAGCATAATCACCGGACCGCGACCCCAGCGTTTACCCCGAAGCATGTTCACGCCCGCAAACGCGACAACGCCAAAAATGACAAAAAAGAAAACGGCGGTCCCGTATCCCAGCAGCGGGCCACGCCCCTGCTCGCTGAACACCGCACCCACATCGTGGGAGAAAAACGCGTTATACACCACCAAAAACACGGCATAAGCAATACCTGCAAGGCTTTCGCCGATACCAAGCATCCCAGCCCAACGGACAGGTTCTGGAGGCATAGTGCTGGCGTGGCCGCTGGTGTGGTCGTGTGGAGCGTTGTTCACAAAAACACAGTCTATCCGATGGGTCTCACGGCCCTTTTGTATCATTTCTGCAACACTTTCCGGCATGTCAAATACCACTGGTTTGACTAAAACAGTTTTTAGGTACTCACTATATTTTTCTACCATTTTCGCAGCTCAATCAGGCAATAGAAACATAGAAGCAGAGTAGCAAGTTCTCTTATTTTTGCCCTTATCGACTAAGCCACGCGCACTTAAATTTGTGAATTGCAACACATTTGTTACCGAAACCCTAGCCAAGCGGCGAAGCGCGTGTCATGATTTGTCGGTAGCAAAGATGTCCGACATTTGAACGGACACGATTCAGGCGCGGCATTGAGTCCATACTTAATGCCACCAGAGAACCACTACTCACCCGCCTTACGGCATTCCATTGGCTTCCCCTGCCACAAAGCATCTGGGTAGTTCTGCTCAACCGCGCCACCAGCCCGTTAGTTTTAAAAATTGAAAAGGAGAATGTACATGGACTGGCGCCACAAGGCTGTTTGCCGCGACGAAGACCCTGAGCTGTTCTTCCCGGTCGGTAACTCCGGCCCCGCTCTCGCACAGATTGCCACCGCAAAAATGGTGTGCAACCGGTGCCCTGTCACCTCCCAGTGCCTCGCATGGGCACTGGAAACCGGCCAAGATGCCGGCGTATGGGGCGGCATGAGCGAGGACGAGCGTCGTGCTCTCAAGCGCCGCAAGAACCGCGGCCGCGGCCGCACCCGCGCAGCCGTCTAACCCAATCGCGCGACCAGCGATGCTGGACCCGACGGTTTGGCTGCCGATTGGAACGGCACACTGACAACACGATAAGGTTGTCACGATATGGTTGTTGTCGGTTGACACACCCCGGTTTCGGATAAAGGAGCACAACATGAGCAAGCGTGGACGCAAGCGCAAGGACCGCCGCAAGAAGAAGGCAAACCACGGCAAACGCCCCAACTCTTAAAACATCGCAAACCCCCGAATTGTGCACACAGTTCGGGGGTTTACTTGTGCGGGGTGGCGTGAAGTGTGTAGGGGTGTTGTTCGGGCTTGACGGGTATACACACTGTGCCGGGGGCGAGCAGTGTGATAGAGCACGGCACCTGTGTGGCCGGCGATGATCTACCAAACTGTCCAAAAACCAGGAAAAATAGCGGTGTGATAGAGCACGACGAGCAGGAAAGCCTTGAACACCGTTAGTGCAAACTTTTTGCATAAAGATAGGTCCACCGCCAGGTACGGAAACACCCCGTTTTCGGACCCAGCAGTAGACCTATATGATAAGCACGCAAAGTGTGCTTATCCCCAAGCCGAAAAACACCCCATTTTCGTGCTTGAGCATAAGCATATTTTACGCGGGTCGAACCCACACTGCGGAATCACAGCAAAACCCCCAGAGGCTCGTATATTTACTTCGCCCCTCAGCCGTCAGTGCGCGTGACGCGGATGGAGATGGTGATCCTCTCGCGAAGTGCTCTCGGCGCGGTGGTCGAGCAGCAGCGTCGCAGCATGGCACGAACTTCCTGTTCCAGGCCCAGTTTTTCAAAGCAGTGTGGACAGGTGTCGAAGATATGTTGCAGTTCGCCGCGGCGTTGTGGTGTCAGTTCATCGGCGGTGTCGAGAAGCTCAAACACTGAACGGTATACGTCGTCGCAACCGCAGTGGCAGGATTCGGCTCCAGTACTCATTTTGTGCCGCCCTTCTCGTAGTCCAGTCCGATGCCTTGTTCGTGCGCTACTTCCTTTAACAGATCACGGAGCTGTTTTCTTCCACGATGAAGGCGGCTCATCACAGTACCGAGTGGCGTATCCATTATTTCGGCGATTTCTTTGTAGGGCAGCCCCTCCACATCGGAGTAGTACACCACCATGCGATAGTCTTCGCTGAGCTGGTTCAATGCCTCGGTGATTTGGGAGTCCGGCAGCAGTTTCAACGCCTCGACTTCTGCAGACTCCAAGCCGGAGGAATCATGGGACGCGTGGGAAAGCAGCTGGTAGTCAGTGATCTCTTCCGTGGGCAATTGTGAGGGCTGCCGCTGTGCTTTGCGGTAGGAGTTGATGTAGGTGTTGGTCATGATGCGGTACAGCCACGCTTTTAAGTTTGTCCCCGGTTTGAAGCGTTCGAACGCCTGAAACGCCTTCACGTAGGTTTCCTGGACAAGATCCTCCGCGTCGGCAGGGTTGCGGGTCATGCGAAGCGCTCCGCCGTACAGCTGGTCTAGCAGCGGCAACGCATCCTGTTCAAAGCGTTGAGCCGGGGTTAATTCTGCGGCGAGCTCCGTCATGTGATGGGTGCTTCCTTCTTTACGGTCAGGGGCATTTATCCCATTGTAAAGGACCACATATCCCCACATTGTGTACCGCAGGCAGTTCTGAGGCGGTAACCAGCACGGCGTCGATAAGCAAAAGTAAGATGGTGGGCGTGGAAGAGTTGAGTTCAGAGACGCTACCTGTGTGGCTAGCCCCGCACACGCATACCCCCATTGATGGGGTGATTACGGTGCCCGGTTCCAAGTCCATTACTAACCGTGCGTTCATTCTGGCGGCGCTGGCGGATGGCCCGTCGGCTATTGTAGGGGCGCTTCGCAGCCGCGACACCAACCTCATGCTTGCTGCGTTGAAGAGCATTGGTGTGGGTGTGCGGGACCAGGGGTCGGAAATCCACATTGAGCCCCGCCCTCTGCGCGGCGGCACCATCAACTGTGGGCTCGCGGGAACCGTGATGCGTTTTGTGCCGCCTGTCGCTGCGATCGCCACCGGAACAGTATTCTTCGACGGCGACCCGCAGGCCCGCACACGCCCCATGTCCATCATGCTGGACGCGTTACGTGACCTGGGCATTCAGGTACAAGGCGACGCCCTGCCCTTCATCATCGACGGCGTCGGCACCCCCACCGGAGGCACCGTGGATATCGACGCCTCAGGATCCTCCCAATTCGTTTCTGGCTTACTACTCGCCGGGGCTCGGTTCAGTAACGGGATCACCGTCCGCCACACCGGCGGGAAACTGCCCAGCATGCCGCATATCGAAATGACCATCGCCATGCTGGCCGAGGCCGGGGTAACCGTGGACACCAGTCGCTCCAACGAATGGACCGTCCCCGCCGGGCCAATCAGCGGGCGGACCTGGCGTATCGAGCCAGACCTATCCAACGCCACTCCATTCCTCGCCGCAGCCGCCGTCACCGGCGGAACCGTGCGCATCCGGCACTGGCCACAACGCACCACCCAGCCCGGTGACGCCATCCGCGGAATTCTCGAACGCATGGGATGCACCGTTGACATCACTGCCGTTGGCCCCAGCTACGACCTCGTGGTCACCGGTCCCTCCGGGGGTGTCTACGGCGAGCACGGACTCAAGGGCATCTCCATCGACCTCTCCGACGTCGGCGAACTCACCCCCACCGTCGCCGCGCTGGCAGCGTTGGCCAACACCGAATCACGACTCACCGGCATCACACACCTTCGCGGTCACGAAACCGACAGGCTAGCTGCACTGACCAGGGAAATCAATAATATTGGCGGGCAGTGCACCGAACTGGCCGATGGGCTACGCATTTCACCGGTCCCCCGCGAACAGCTGCACGGCGGCCTTTGGCACTCCTACGCGGACCACCGCATGGCCACCGCGGGTGCCATCATCGGACTCGCCGTCCCCGGAATTGAGGTCGAAGACATAGCTACCACCACCAAAACACTCCCCGACTTTGCGAACATGTGGACAAAGCTGGTGGCGCATGGCTAAACGCGCACACAGCGACTGGGACGAATCCGATGTAAAAATCCGACCAGGAAAAGGCTCCCGCCCCCGAACCAAAGACCGCCCAGCTCACAACAACGCGCAGTACGGCATGGTGGTCACCAAAGATAGAGGTCGCTGGGGCGTAGTGCTTGACGACGCCCCCGCAGGCCAAGCCCCCACCGTTTGTATGCGCGCCCGCGAACTCGGCCGCACTGACATTGTGGTCGGCGACCGCGTGGGAATAGTAGGCGACACCTCAGGACGCCCCGGAACGCTCGCGCGCATTGTCAGGCTCGACGAGCGCACAAGCGTCCTACGACGCACCGCCGACGACACCGACCCCTACGAGCGCATCGTGGTTGCCAACGCCGACCAGCTCCTTATCGTCTCCGCCGTTGCCGACCCGCCACCGCGCTCGGGATTCGTGGAACGCGCCCTGGTTGCGGCGTTCGTCGGCGGACTCAACCCCGTAATCTGCCTCACTAAAACAGACTTGGCCAGCCCCGATGCCTTCGCCGCAAAGTTCGCCGACCTCAACGTCCCCGTGATCACCTGCGGCACTCACGACCCCATCTCTCACGTGCACGATGTTGTTGACGGCCACATCACCGCACTCATCGGACACTCCGGCGTAGGAAAATCCACGCTGGTCAACAGGCTCGTTCCCGATGCCGACCGCGCCACCGGCGAGGTCTCGGGGATAGGCAAAGGCAGACACACCTCCACGCAATCAATCGCATTACGACTCCGCGCAGGCGGCTGGATCATTGACACCCCGGGAATCCGATCCTTCGGGCTCGCGCATGTCGACGCCGACACCGTCATCGCCGTATTCGACGATCTCGCCACAGCCGCCGACAACTGCCCCCGCGGCTGCACACACATGGGGCCACCAGCAGACCCCGAATGTGCACTTGACGAACTCGCCGGCGCGAGCGCACACCGCACTCATGCCGTCCGCTCACTCCTGGGCGCGCTACGTACCAACGAAGAATGGATGTAATCGCCTATGGGAGGGACAACTGAAAAGGGAGCTTCCGTCGGAACTGGTCACACCCGACCACACATGACAGAAACACCGCTGAACAGGCTCGCAGTGTTGGGAGTGCTCGCAGGCATAGGCACCGGTCTGCTTGTTGCGGCGCTCAACAGAGCTATCGTCACCACTGAACGGCTCGTTTACGGCGTTGACCACCTCAAGGCACTTGACCCCGGTTCGCAGGTGACACCGCTGCGGTTAGCCATCACACTTGTTGTCGTCGGGATTATTACCTCATGGTCGTGGTATCTACTCAACCAGTTTGGACGACCCGCCGTCTCTGTTCCAGGAACCATGAATGGCACTCCCATGCCCCTGTGGGAAACCCTTTGCAGCGTGTTCCTCCAAGTCATCTCCGTTGCGGCAGGTGCGCCTGTTGGGCGCGAAAACGCGCCCCGCGTGGCAGGCGGACTCTCCGCATCTTGGATCGCCACAACATTCAAACTCGACCCCCAAGCGCGACGCATCCTCATCGCCTCAGCAGCCGGGGCAGGACTAGCAGCATCCTTCCACCTCCCGCTCGCAGGGGCGCTCTTCGCCCTCGAACTACTCCTGGTAGAAATGACCACCCGTGCGGTAGTCACCACCATGCTCACCTCAGCCATAGCCGTTGCCGTAACCAGCATATTTATCGAACCCCACCCTATTTTCAGCACCGTCGAACTCAACGAAACCCCGGCGATGCTCGGGGCCGCGCTTATCGTAGGAATCATCGCTGGAATGCTTGGGCACTGGTTCGGCATCGTCGCCCGCAAAGCAGTAGCAGCACGACCGCGCGGTGCCGCCATACTCTGGCAGATGCCCCTCGCATTCACTGTGGTAGCCGTTATTTCCTACCTCGTCCCTGGCGTAAGCGCCAACGGGCGCTGGGCGGCTGACACCATTTTCACCACAGGACTCCCCGTAGCCACACTGCTTCTCTTTGTGGTTCTGCGCATGGGAATCGTGATCATGTGCTTCCGTGTAGGCACCGTCGGCGGAAACCTCACACCGGCTTTTTCTCTTGGAGCCACGACGGGAGCGATCATCGGAATAGCACTAGCCGGACTATTCCCTTCCCTAAGCCTCAGCGCATTCGCCATTATGGGAGCCGGCGCATTCCTCTCCACCACCATGGCCGCGCCCATGTTTGGAATGATCGCCGCCATTGAGTTCACCGACATGCCTGCGCAAGGCTATCTCCCCATGTTTGTTGCCGTCGTCGGGGCAGCGCTTGCCGTACGCCTATGGGGAATAATCACCAACAAAAACCAACGCATCCAACCTTTCACTTCTGCGGCATGGACCGGCGAGGCAGAGGTGAAGCCATAGCTGCCGGGGTTCGTGATGACGTGGCGATCATGGAGAAAATACCGAATGAAAACAAAAGCAGCCTTTCTTATTAGCGAGGTATGTGCGCCGTGGGTGACAAACCTATGGTTTTTTCTTGTATTAGGTGCCACATCCCACGCATGGCCTGCAGCGATAACAGCAATCCTAGGCACATCAATCATGCCAATGGCTGCGATTAGGGTACTGACACTAATAGGAAAAGCAGAAGGGCGCCACGTCCAGAGACGCGAACAAAGATACATAGTTTTTGCGGCGATTTTTGTGCTGTTGGGTGCAGCACTCGCGGGATTATGGCATCTTCATACGCCAAGAATTATATGGGTCTCTGTGCTATCAGCTGTCATGTTCATTGCAACCTTCGCCGTAGTAACTCGGTTGTGGTGCAAAGCATCAATCCATACTGGTTTATGGGTATGCGTGACCATTTTTCTAGCCTTAACAGTCTCGCCTCTATGGTGGGCTGCGCTGGTTGTAGCCCCAGTTATTGGCTGGTCGCGGGTCGTGCTAAAAGGCCATTCGTGGGGAGAGGTTGGCGTCGGTATCATCACCGGGGCAGCGGTGACGGCAGTGTCCTATCAACTCTTTTTAACGTAGTTGATAGGACTTTCCTGAATCCAAGGGAAGCGGTCGGCAACCACAACGGGGCGTCGATACGCGCGGGTATCCGTGGCAGCGCGGACAGCCCACTCCCCCCTCACTCACCCCTACACACCAGCCTCACGACCTAATCCTGAGATTTTACTTATCAGCAGGTGAGCTACCTTTTCAGGAAACAATGCGCGCCAGATTCCTCAATAACTGCAGCTCAGGCCATTGTAGCTAATCTGCAGATAGTTGACATGCTAACAAAAATGGGAATATTCTTACTTCTTGTCAATCATATTCTTCGGTAAAAGCAAGCTTTTCTTGGTGTTGGCCCATGGACGTTGGCCGAGACCCAAGAATCAGCCCCCGCTTTCCACGGAACACAAGGAGTCCCAATGGTATTACCCTCCTCGTCGATAGCGCTTCCGCGCGCGTCGGCACCGCGGGTAGCTGCAGCCATTTCTGCAATCCTTACGCTGTTATTGTCGCTGGTAACAGCTATTCCTTCGGCACACGCCACCGCCAACACGGACATCATCATGGAGGAGATGTCCCTCATTTCCTCCGATGCCAATGGTGTTGAACAGACCCAGAAGATTTACGTCAGCGGTGTCGCAAAGCTAAAGTTTAAGTTCCGCACAGCCACCCCCTACGCCGTTGTGCATCCTGGGGATCACTTTGTTATCGGCTTCCCCGAACAATTCGAGGGCCGCGATAGTGCCGGGCACCGCTTTGACCTGAAACGCGACGGCACCAAAGTCGGCGAGTGCGAAGTTCAAAACAAATCTCTTACCTGTACTTTTGGCGATGAACTCAACGCCATGGACAAGAGCGAACTGAGCAACCTCACCGGCAGCGGCGAGTTCCTGCTCAGCGCCACCGCCGAATACCAGCAGGACACCATCAACTTTACGGTCAACGGTAAAGAGACCGAAGCAAAGATTCCTGGGGGTATTATCACCCGCTCCCCGCAATACAGCGCATTTGACCTGAACAAGTACGCAACTCCCATCGGCCCCAAGAACGCTGCCATTCCCTGGTACATCTCATTCAACACGGAAAACCTGGCTAAAAAGGTTGGATCTGAGTCCAAAGGCAAGAGCAGTAAGAGCACTATTTTTGACGGTCGCACCGAACAAACCTTGACCTTCACTGACCGTCCCGGTCCTGGCATCACCCACGTCAAAGACCCCAAGGACTTCAGGCTGTTTTTCAAGCGCAGCAAAGACGCCCCTGATTCCGAGCAGAAGCTCATTGTCGATGGCGCACAGCGCACTGCAAACGGCTTCACCATGGAAGTCCTGCCCTCTGACACCGACACCATCATCAGAATCACCGGCCCCTGGCAGGCGAATGCCTCCTACGTGATCACCGCCCCCACCACTGTTGAAGGCGGCAACGCCAAGCAGGGCGTGATGTACACCAACGATGTTGATCTAGACATCAACGGAACGCTGCAGACCGCCCACGCCGAGATTCATTACACGGAAACCGGCCGCGTGGACGTAAACCTGGAGCCTGGTTTCAGCTCCGTGTCTGTGGAAAAGCGCCTTGAAGGCGATGCCACGAGCCTGGTTCCCGCCGACGCAAAGTTCAACGTCACCGTTGACTACAAACTCCCTGAGGGCCGCACGTTCAGCGATTACCCAGGTTGGAAGCCTGTGGGCACCCCGAACGCCGATAAAACCGGCGGCACTGTGACCCTCGAAGCAGCTCTGGGCAAGACTGAAGCCCTCATGTCTCCCCTGCCGAAGGGCTCCGTGGTCACCCTTTCTGAAAACCTGGACAAGGCTCCGGCTTCCGACAAGATCGCTTGGGACAAGCCGAAGTTTGCAGTTGGTAACAACACCGGCGAAAAGATCAGCTTCACCACTGAAGGAGGTAAAGTCACCGCCGCAACATTGACCAACCACGCCAACAAGAAGGCTCAGACCAAGTTCAACCTGGTTAAAAAGATCAATCCAGCTGGACTTTCCCAACGTCAGGTGGATGCACTGAACAATTCCGATTTCGCACTCACCTACCGCTGTGTTGCGCCGCAGGGCTCAAACGGCAAGGAGATCACCAAGACTGTTACGGCCAAGCCGAACACTCCAGTGGAAACCGAAGTCATTCCTGAGGGTTACACCTGTACTTTCAGCGAAGACATGGCTAAAGCTGCGCGTGACGGTTTCACCGAACCGAAACTCACCATCAGCCAGAATAATGTCAAGGTTGGTGCGGACACCAAGCCCGAGGTTGAATTCATCAACAGCTACACCAAGCAGGCTGTTGCGCTGAAGGTCACCAAAGACGTGCGTATCGACGGCGCGCTCAACGACACCGACAAGAAAAACCTCGCTGAGTTCCAAAAACAGCAGTACAACGTCAGCTACCGCTGCGTCGATCCAGCAGACAACAAAGCTCCGGCCGTAGCGAGTGACGTGAAAGTAGCCGGCAACGGTCAGGGCGTCGATACCCTGCCCATTCCAGTTGGTTACACCTGTACCTTCAACGAGGATCTGCGCAGCGCCGCACGCGACGGCTACGGTGAGCCCAAGCCCACCATCCCCGGCCCGATCACCGTCGAGGCAGGCAAAAAGGCTGAAGCAAAGTTCGTGAACACCTACCCGCGCCTCACCGGTGACATCACGCTCACCAAAACCGTCACGGGTATCGACGCCGCGAAAGCTCCCGCTTCCTTCACCTTCGCCTACAAGTGCAGCGACGGCACCACCGGCACCAAAGACATCAAACCAGGCGCACCTGTTCCTCTGGGCATCGCTGTGCCCTACGGCACCACCTGCGACATCACAGAAACCAACGGCGCTGTTGCTGGGTATGACCTGAAGCTGGCTCAGGCCCATAATGTTCCAGTGAACGCGCCGAAGGTGAACGTTGAGGTGAAGAATGCTTACAACAAGCAGCCCTTCAGCCAATTTGCCATCACCAAGAACGTTGAAGGCGCAGAAGCCGCCAAGAACAAGACCTACGAATTTGATGTCACCTGCGGCGACGAAAAATTCACCATGAAGGTTCCTGCTGGCCAAACCGTCACCTACGAAAAGGAATTCAAACCCAACACCAAGTGCACGGCAACGGAGAAAACCGAATCCGCAGAAATTCCGGGATACAGCCACACCGTTTATCCGCAGAAAACACAGGAGATCACCCTTGGTGTGAACACCATCTGCGCCGTTGAATTCACAAACAAATACACCGAGCAAGGCAGCTTCACCCTGACCAAACAAGTCGGCGGCACCGCAGCTCCGCTTAATGGTGGAAAGAAATTCAACTTCACCGCAAGCTGGATCAACCCAGTGACCAAGCAAACCGAAACCAAGGACTTCACCCTGGGCGACGGTGACAAGGAGGAATTCAAGGGCTTGCCTGTAGGCACTGTGGTCACCATTCAAGAAAAGAAACCGGACAACACCATCGTTTCTGAATGGAACACCCCTGGTTTTGCCACAGACAACGCTGCCGCACTTGTCGATAACGGCAACGGCACCGCGACCATCACTGTCCAAGCAGGAAGCTTCACCGCTCCCACTCCAGTGAAAATCACCAACACTGCCAACATCCCCTGGTGGTGGCTGCTGGTGCCGCTGGTTCCCCTCGCCATTGGTGGCGCAGCCAATGCTGCCGGATCCAGTGATGGGAACTACACAGCTCAAACTGGGCAACTCCCGCCCAACTCCCCCAACAGCCCCGCAGCAAACGGGAATGAAAAGGGAATGCCCAAAGCATCCGAGCAAGCACAGCCTCAAGCAAAGAAAGAAGGCGGAGTGCTCGCCAACACCGGCGCTAGCGTGATCGGACTATCCCTGATCGCCATGCTGGTACTCGCACTAGGTGTTGGCCTCATGATCGCTGCGAAACGGCGCAAAAACTAAACAGTAACTACGCCGCGTAACAGCACACTCCCTGTTCCTTGTCTGACAACCGCAAGGAACAGGGAGTTTGGTGTTGGTCGGGTTATTTTACACAATAATTTCTACTTGCTATTTTCCCGATACCATTTAAAGCGATAGTCAAGAAGATCGTGTACCTGTTCTCGGTCCACGCCAGCAAGATCGGGCACCTGGACAACTTTACTATGCATACCTTTAAGAAAAATAGTTACACCAGTATGCCCTAGCGAAGTCTCACGAACGTCATGCCAGGCTATGCGCTTAGCGCGAGTAAAACGTTGACGGATTTCCACTCCGGTCTCATCGATAGTCAACACCAACGGTCTCACAATGCATACAATAGAACTTATGCAAAAAACGAATCCAAATATAGCGGTCATTGCTCCGCCGATATTTTCGTCATCAGAATCCGGTCCCGTAATAAACGTCGCAGACAAACCGACCAGCATTAAGAAAGATCCGATTAAACCCCACCACAAATAGGGAGTTCTCTTCTCAACTAACTTTATTTGGCCATAATTGCGCAAACCAACACTCCCCGGACATAATCATACCTGTTGATTTATCGTTATTGAAACAATCAGTACCCCTGGTCAACCTGATTCTGACGGAAATGTTCACCGTAATCTACCAATATTTCAGCTATTCTCTTCGCCGGATATCCAGACATACGCGAAATAATTAGCGCATTCCGCCGACTTCCCGGAAGGCAACGGACATGCACATTTTTATAGAACCACAAATTTACCAGCTGAATTGATTCAATTTGATCCCAACTGATCTTTACTTTTCGAGCATTGACATTATCAAATTCAAACCCATTTTCATCTACACGCAAGTAGCCAGGTTTAATAATAGCCATCGTCATAGCAGGAATTCCAATAATGCCAAAGAATAGAATCCCGACCATGCACACAAGGACATTAATGTAACCATATATCCATAAATAATAAGAAGCAACAGTGAACGCAACACACACAAGAAGCAAACGCGCATTTCGTAAACGTTCTTGTTGCATCATCAGCGGTTTATACGTATTCACGAGCACCATACTACCCACCATTTGATATTGGGTGCAATACTTTTTATACGCATAAGATGCACAGCCATCCCCCACTCAAGCACAGCTTCCCCCAAATATCCCACACCCCCGATCCCCCGACCTGCGGAACCTACATCAACTCAACCAGCACGGCGAGTTCGACCGGGTCGTACCAAGCCATGAAATTATCGTCAGCGTCACCAACAGTGAACTCAGCATCTTCATCCCCAAGGTCCGCGGCGTCGATAGCTTCAATAGCGGCAGCGGTGGCGGCTTCAGAGGACTCAATGTCCACGTGGATGGCCGCAACAGCATCGAGTCCTACGTGCGCGGGGCTGAGTTTCACCACTGATTCCCCATTGTGGGGCTGCAACTCAACCAGGTTGTCGTCGATATCCGCAGAGATGACCACGCGACGGTGTGGGAATGCTTCGTTGTCGCCGATGGCTAGGAGGCGGAGGGAGGCCCGGGCGGCGTCGATAAACGCGAAATGCGCGACCTCCTCAGGGTCGCCAGAGACAAAGTAGTCGTTGAGAGCGGGGGTGACGGCAAAGCCGTAGCCAGACCGCACGGTGAACCCTCCGGTGTCGCTTAATTCTTGAAGGGTGTTAAAGGTTGCCGGAAGGTAGACTCGCATGTTTTAGAATTCTCCCTCGATTCCGAAGAGACCGGTCACTTCCACCACAGCTCTATCAAACTGCTGGTAGTAGACGCCAACCATGCCGCAGTCCACGGCGGCACGGACGTTCAGTATTGAGTCATCAACCATGACGCAGTCTCGCATGGGCAGGTCAATGGTGTCTGCGGCGATTCGGAATGCTTCGGGGTCTGGTTTGTCCGCTCCGATCTCCCCAGAGAGCACCACGGCGTCCACAATACCGTGGTATTCCAGTTCACGGATCGGCTCGGCACCGGGACCGCCCGGGTCGTTGGAAAGCACTGCGGTTGCTACCCCATTATTGCGGGCGGCGGACAGCAGGCTACGCCACCTGGCCTGGTCCTCCTCGGGTCCATCTAGGACTCCGCAATAGTCAACGATCAATCCGCGCACGCGCCACCTTCCTTATTACGTTTTCAGTACAACCGAGCATAGATGTTTTATGTATCGCCTTCATTTGTGACATAGTAAAACCTAGCCCGATTTCCTCTTTTTGTCGCGCACCCCACGCGATAGAACATGTGATTCAAGCCTGCCATGGAAAGCACGACACAAAGGAGCACATATGCTTACTGTGATTCCCGGCATGAGTTACTTAAAAACGCTGGTGCCATGCGCACCGATGGCACCGCTGACGCATACATCAGACACATCTGCGCGGGAGATGCGCGTCCCGCCCGACCTCCACCACGCTACAGTGCTTTTAGTCACAGTAGCCCTGGGAGTGGCCTTCGGCAGGCGTCCACTGGCACATATCACCCCTCAGCGCTTCAGCTCGGGTGTACGCATTCATGTCTCAGCGCGCCTGCGGCAATCCACTGTCCGTGGGGCCGCCAGGTTGAGGTCACTGCATATTTTTCCGCTGGTTGTCCCGTCTACGTCGCGTGACGACGCCCCTTCCCCGCCAACTTCCACGAACACTGAGGGCGCTGCCCCTCAGAACGCTGCCACCGCCGCTGAGGTGTGCGGCACATGCGTCGTGGGCGATCATTCCTTTGCTTTTGCCGCACGGCTGCAGCGGCGTCGGGTCATAGAAAAATCGGAGTGGACCATGGTCGCACTCCGAATCTTCTAACTCGCCTATTTACACCTCAGCAGGCTGCGTTGGCTGCATCTGCTGACGCAGCAGGAACAACTGGCGGACGGTTTCTTCCTTGATGCCGTCTTTCATCGCGTTGAACATGTCGCCGCCTTCTTTTTGGTATTCCACCAGCGGGTCGCGCTGCGCCATGGCACGCAGGCCAATACCTTCTTTGAGGTAGTCCATCTCGTAGAGGTGTTCACGCCATTTCTGGTCCACCACGCCAAGGATGACCATGCGCTCAATTTCGCGCATTTGAGCATCGCCGCCGATGCTGGCAACTTGCTCTTCCAGCTCTTTGTACTGGGCTAGGGCGTCTTCAATGAGAGCGTCACGCAGTTCGTCGGCGGGCAGTTCGCCTGGTTCGCCGAATTCGCTGCCGTCCAGCAGTGACTCCCAGGTCATGGTGGGTCCGTAGAGGCCGTTCAGGGCATTCCAGAGTTCGTCGAGGTCCCAATCCTCCACATAGCCATCGGCGGTGGCGCCGGCGACGTAGGCGGCGACGGTTTCCTCGATCATGCTTTCCACCTGTTTGGCCACGTCGCGGCCTTCGAGAATTTCGCGGCGCTCGGCGTAGATGACTTTGCGCTGTTCGTTCATCACCTCGTCGTACTTGAGCACGTTTTTGCGCACCTCAAAGTTTTGGTTCTCCACCTGGGTTTGGGCACCTTTGATGGAGTTGGTGACAATCTTGGCCTCGATCGGGACGTCGTCAGGCACGTTGAGGCGGTTCATCATGTTTTCCATGGTTGCACCGACGAAGCGGACCATGAGTTCATCGCGCATAGAGAGGTAGAAGCGGGTGGCACCTGGGTCGCCCTGACGTCCAGAACGTCCACGCAGCTGGTTGTCAATGCGGCGTGATTCGTGGCGTTCGGTACCCAGCACGTACAGGCCACCGGCTTTGCGGACCCGCTCGGCGTACTTTTCGGAGCGTTTACGCATGCGGTTGATCTCGGCGTCCCATGCTGCTTCGTATTCCTCGGGGGTTTCCACCGGATCAAGTCCACGCGCGCGTAGGTTGATATCCGCAAGAATGTCAGGGTTGCCGCCGAGCACGATGTCGGTACCACGACCGGCCATGTTGGTAGCCACGGTCACGGCACCGGGCAGGCCCGCCTGGGCGACAATTTCGGCTTCCTGTTCGTGGTGTTTTGCGTTAAGCACGTGGTGTTTCACGCCACGGCGTTGCAGGAGTTGGGAAAGGTATTCGGAGCGTTCCACAGAGGTGGTACCCACCAGCACTGGCTGGTTTTTGGCCACGCGTTCGACAATGTCGTCCACCACAGCGGCGAATTTGGCTTCCTGGGTTTTGTACACCAGGTCGGTGAGGTCTTCACGCTGGTTGGGGCGGTTGGTAGGGATGGTCACCACGTCGAGTTTGTAGATTTGGTGCAGCTCGGCGGCTTCCGTCTCGGCGGTACCGGTCATACCTGCGAGTTTGTTGTACAGGCGGAAGTAGTTCTGCAACGTGATGGTGGCCAGGGTTTGGTTTTCGTTTTTGATCTCCACGCCTTCTTTGGCCTCAATGGCCTGGTGCATGCCTTCGTTGTAGCGGCGACCAGCGAGAACACGGCCCGTGAATTCGTCCACAATGAGGACTTCCCCACCACGAATGATGTAGTCCTTGTCGCGGGTGAATAGTTCCTCAGCTTTGATGGCGTTGTTCAGGTAGCTGACCAGCTGGGAGTGCTCGGGGGCATAGAGGTTTTCAATGCCCAGCTGGTCTTCCACAAAGTTGACGCCTTCTTCCTTGACGCCAACGGTACGTTTGCGCTCATCTACTTCATAGTGAACGTCACGAGTCATGCGGGGAACGATCTGCGCGAACACGGTGTACCACTGGGAGGAACCGTCCGCAGGACCGGAAATAATCAGCGGCGTGCGGGCTTCGTCAATGAGGATGGAGTCCACCTCGTCAACGATGGCGTAGTTGTGCGGACGCTGCACTAGTTCGTCAATGGAGCGTGCCATGTTATCGCGCAGATAGTCGAAGCCCAGTTCGTTGTTGGTGCCGTAGGTGATGTCGGCGTTATATGCGTCTCGACGCTCTTGCGGGGTCATGTCCGCAAGAATCACATCGGTGGTCAGTCCCAGGAAGCGGTGCACACGACCCATCCACTCCGAGTCGCGCTTGGCAAGGTAGTCATTGACGGTGACCACATGCACGCCTTTGCCTTCGAGGGCATTGAGGTAGGCGGGCAGCACACAGGTGAGGGTCTTGCCTTCACCGGTGCGCATTTCGGCGACGTTGCCAAAGTGGAGTGCAGCACCACCCATGATCTGCACTGGGTAGTGTTTCTGGTCCAGTACTCGCCAGGAGGCTTCACGCGCCACCGCGAAGGCTTCCAGCAGAATATCGTCAAGCGTTTCGCCCTTTTTCAGGCGTTTTTTGAACTCCGCCGTTTTGGCCTTCAGTTCCTCATCGCTGAGATCAGCGTATTCCGGCTCAAGTGCGATCACCTCGTCGGCGATCTTTTTCAAGCGCTTTACAGCGCGACCTTCACCGACGCGGAGGATCTTGGACAGTCCAAACACAGGCGTTCGTCCTTTTCTAACTTTGGCTTTCGCGTTTACAGTCTTGACTAGTCTACTCTGTTTGCCACACGCCTTAAGAAACCGCCACCGTGGCTAGCTTCGGTAACGCTAACACGATGGCGGTGTAAGGACTATGTACCGGCGTTAACCGGCGGAAATGCGCCTATTCGGCAAGGCTGATCAGCCCGTAGTCAAAGGCATGACGGCGGTATACCACAGACGGGCGCCCGGTTTCTTCATTGACAAACAAGTAGAAATCATGACCCACCAGTTCCATTTCAGAAAGAGCATCGTCCACACTCATCGGCGTGGAGGAGTGTTCCTTAGTACGGACGACCTGACCAGGCACAACGTCGGTGACGGAATCTTCGTAGGGATCCACATCAAACTTGCCCTCGGGTTGCTGTGATACCGCAGCAGTTGCATCTGCCACCAGATCCGCTGCGACCTCCCCCACACCTTTGGGGGCGCGGTGCCCGGAGCGGCTGATGCGCCGCCGTGCCTTCACTTTGCGTAGTGAGCGTTCCATGCGTGCCAGGGCTGTTTCCAGCGCTGCATAGAAACTGTCTTCCTTAGCTTCAGCACGGGCAATGTGACCTTTACCTGTAGCTGTGATCTGAATCTTGTCGCTCTCGTCGGCGCGACGCGGGTTAGGCTCATGTTGAAGCTCAACATGGAAGAACGTCAATGTGGGGTCGAGACGCGCAATTTTTGCCAGTTTGGCGTGCACGCGCTCGGCAAAGTGGTCGGGAACCTCGACGTTGCGTCCGGTAATAGTCACCTGGGTGTCCGGGCGCAGGACATCGTTGTTTTCAGCAGGTATGGTCACTTGCTCTTACCTCCCGGTTGTATCCACCGCACAATGTGAGCGGGATTACTCACAACGTCCGCGATGATGTGAATTACTACACCTTAAGGATACCTCTGGTCATAACCTCTGCGCTACATAACCCCACCTCTCACGCGGCACACACAGCCAAAACTCCACTGACTTCTACCCCCGCGCTAAACAACACGGCACAGGTGGCCTCCACCGTCGCCCCGGTGGTCACAACATCGTCCACCAGCAACACTGGCGAGGGCGGCACCTGAAGCAAGTCCACGCCTTCCGCCAGGTTTCGACGCCGCGCAGCAGCGTCAAGCCCCACAGAATCCCGCACTGAACTGCGGTGTTGCACGCACGGGACCGTCGATAAGCCTGAGGACGCACACACCGCCGTGACCGTGTCGCCGCCCCGTAGCCGTGCTGAGCGAGCGCGTGTTGGGGCCGGCACCAGAGTGAGGTCGACTGCGAATGGAAGCTCGCCCCGCGCGGCAAGGAAATCCACCGCTGCCCGCACCGCCGCACCAACATAGGCACACGCGTCTCGACGCCCGCGCTCCTTCATGGAGATAACCAGCTGGCGGTGCGCCCCTGCGTACGGACTCAGCGCCCACACCGGCACGCGCGGATCTACCGTGCAGGACACTCGATGCGGCACCCGCCGAAGCTCCTCCTGGCAGCTCGTGCACAAACTCACCCCTGCCGCACCGCATCCAGCGCAGCTCTTCGGAAACAACAATTCCAGCATGTCCCCCCTCTTTTCCTGTATCTCTAGTGTGCCACCACCGGTGCCGCACGTGTGCCCTGAAGAGCAGGAACTTCACGCCAAAACGCTGACGACGGCCCGTTTGACGGCAATTGCAGCACCGCACGGGAATCCGTCACGTAAATGTTGTTCGTTGACGATGCCACGGCCACCACCGGCGCGGTAATGTTCCCCGCCGACAGTGGCGTGACTTCCGAGCCGTCCAGCTCTACTCGCCGCACTGGTGTGTCCGGCGACGACGTCCCGACCAGCAATGAGCCGTCATGCTGCCAATCCAAGGTCAGCGCCGTGTTCCCAATGCTCGGTGCGATCTGAACCAGGTTGGTGATCTTCCTCTCCCCCGGCGCGGGCCGCGAGACGGTACCGAGGTAGACGCGGCCGTCGATAATCATGGCCACCCGGACACCGGAATGTGACAGCCGCAGCACAGAAATGGCGCCCGTGGCGTCACCGAAGGCGTCTTTATCCACCTCGATTTGCGACATTTCCCCGGTGGCGCTGGACCGGGAGACGCGCGCGATGGTGGTGCCGTCAAGGACTGTCCAGAAGGCGGAGGCGTCGTATTCCAGGCTGGGGCGAGAAAGGGTGCGGCGTTCTAGTGCAGTGGTGGTCTCGCCGTTGAGTGGCCCGAGCAGCACTTGAGATTTCTTGTCGTCCCCTTCGCCTGTGGTTTGCACCGCTGCCACAACGTCGCCGGTGGCAGAAATGTCGGCCGATTCGAGTTGCGCGTCTTGCGCACCCCACCGTCCGGGGGCGAGATCAACGCGGTCGGAGGACACCACATACAGCTGTCCGTTGCTAAGCGCATACAGCGGGGACAGCGACCCCACACCTACGTTGGGGTTGAATTCCGCTACGTCTTCGACCGATAGGCCAGCCTGGCCTATTTCCAGGGGAACGCCGTCAAGGGTGACTCTGTAGGGGCCAGCCACCCCGGCGCGGGCAAGCGTCCACACCACTTGGGCGGCGAAACGGTGCCGCTGGTCGGCATTGAGTTCGCCAAACCCAATGAAGGTGTAAGCTCCGTCTTTCATGCCGCTGAACACGGCCCCCTCGGGCACTTCGTTGACCACACCCGGGGCGATGCCACGCTGTGGTCCCTCCACCATGAGGGAGAGCAGCGCCGAGCCGGTGGAAGGCTGACCGTTGTAGACCCACCGCCGGTCGCGCACCAGGAATCGCCCGGTCGGGTCGAGGAAATACAGCTCGTGGGGCTGATAGTTGTTGCGTAGTTCCACCTTTTCCAGGATGACTCCTGGCGGCAGTGAGGTGATGCGCCATTCGCCGTTGATTTTTCTCAGTTCGATGGAGGCTTCGTAGTCGCCGTTTTCTGGGGCGTAAACACCGCCAGTGCTCATGTTGCCCACCACGGTTCCTCGCACAATGTAGCTGATGCGGTCAGCCGTGGCACCCGCATTGGCGTTGAGATCAATGCGGTCGAGGATGAGGGTGTTGGATTGATTGTCCCACTGTGAGGCCATGTCGGGACTGAGGAAGGAACGGGCTGCCTGATAGTTTTGAATGGGGTTGGCGGACGCGGTGAAAAAGTCCCTGAGCAGCAGGTCGGGTTCCCTGCCGGGGACTGGGGAGGGAACGTCAATGTTGCTTTGTGCGGGCGCGAAGGAGCGAAGCGCCTGGGGCGTGGAGTCCCCTGGCACTGTGGTGCACCCGGCGACAAGCCCCATGATGGAGACGACGGCCAGGGTGGTGGTGACGGTTTTTCGTGGCGTGGTGTGCATTGGAACCGATGCGGATACGGGTGTCACTGTGGAGTGCCCTCCTCGTCGCGAATGCCGCGCCGGCTGTCTGCGAGGCTTGTGTCACTGGTGTCTGCGTCGGAGGAAAGTCCTGGCACAACCACCGGAACCACTGGGTCGGTGGATAGTTCGACGGAGTATGACGTGTGTGCTGGTTCCTCGGCTTCGCTAGCCTCAGGAGGTTGAGCGTCACCACCCGCATCAACCGACAGCGCTGAAGGGGGTTCGGCTTGGGCATCTAGGATCACCGCATCATCCCGGCGGGGGGCGCGGTAGTTATGGTGGTTCGGTCCCGTCAGCACCACGTCTGCCTCGGTCAGTGGCTCCGGCTCTTCGACTACCGCATCCACATCGTTGTGCTCCCACCCTGGGACGGCCAGCGGCAGTGGGCTGTATTGGAATTTCGCCAAGGGAGTTCGCGGAATGGTCAGGCGGAAGCATGATCCAATGCCAGGGATTCCTGTTGCGTCGAGGGAGCCGCCGTGAATTACGGCGTCTTCCCGGGAGATGGCCAGCCCCAGGCCAGTGCCACCGGAATGGCGTTTGCGGGAGGGGTCGGCGCGCCAGAAGCGGTTAAACACCAGGTCTTCTTGCCCGGGCTTCAACCCCACGCCGTGGTCAACAACAGTGATGGCCACGGCGTCGTCAGTAGCAGCAAGGGTCACTTCCACGGGGTTGCCTTCGCTGTGGTCGATGGCGTTCGCGATGAGGTTGCGCATGATGCGTTCGATGCGGCGGGAGTCCACCACCACCGACACAGGCTCGTCTGGTTCGTTGAAGGACACCTCCACGTCGAGTTCTTCGGCGAGGTGTTGCACTTGGCTCCATGCAGCGTTGACGCAGTTCCGGATGTCGATGCGGTCTTCCGAGAGATCGGCCACGCCGGCGTCGTGGCGGGAGATTTCCAACAGTTCCGCCAGAAGTGATTCGAACCGGTCTAGTTCACGCACCATCAGTTCGGAGGCGCGCTGGGTGTAGGGGTCGAGGTCGTCTTTCTGGTCGGCGATCATGTCAGCCGCCATGCGCACTGTTGTGAGCGGGGTACGCAGTTCGTGGGAGACATCGGAGGTGAATTGCCGCTGTAGGTTGCCGTATTCTTCCAGCTGGCGGATCTGTTTGGACAGGGATTCCGCCATGGCATTGAAGCTGATGGCCAGGCGGGCCATTTCGTCTTCGCCGTCCACCACCATGCGTTCCCGCAGGTGGCCTGCGGCGAAACGTTGGGCAATGCGGCTGGCGGATCGCACGGGTCCGGTGACTTGTTGGGTGGTCAGCCAGGCGATGCCCATGAGCAGCACAATCAGGCACACGCCACCGGCAGAGAGCAGGCCGCGCATGAGGGCGAGCGTGGCTTCTTCGTTGTCCAGGGGCATGACCAGGTAAAGCTGCAGTCCAGGAATGTCGCTTTCGGTGGGCGTGCCAATAATGAGTGCTTTGTAGCGGGAGCCGTCCACGCGATCAATGGTGGAGAATTGGTAGGAAACTTGGTTTTGTGAGACGAAGTTTCGCAGGGGTTCGGGAATGCGGTACCCCTCTGGCGCGGTGGTGATGGTGCCGTCGTTGTTGTTGACCAAGATGACTGGTTCAAACACGGCAGCACTGTCCTGCCCCGTTGAGGAGTCCCGCATGGAGATGGCCGACCGCGCGGAGTTCAGCCGGACTTGGAGGGAATTGGAGGTGTCTGTTTCCGATATTTGGCGTTCGACGGTGGTGCGGGCGCGATCAATTTCGGAGCTTGCGACATCAACTTTGGCGTCCACAAGCCGCTGGGTGACCACGTTGATCATGGAGAAACCAAGAAGAAGCACCACCACCACTGACGACGCCAGGATGGAACCAATGACACGCACCTGCAGGGACGTGCGCCACTGTTCCAGCGACGTGTCCCGCAGGCGAAGAAAATATTCCCTAAAAACCGTTACTCACCGCATCCTGTCTTGTAGCCCACTCCCCGCACGGTCACGATGATCTGCGGGTTTTCGGGATCTTTCTCAATTTTCGCTCGAAGCCGCTGCACATGAACATTCACCACGCGACTGTCAGATGCGGAGCGATAGCCCCAAATGCTGGTGAGCAGTTCTTCACGACTCACCACCTGGCGGGGTTTCCGTGCCAGGAGAAGCAGCAATTCGTATTCCAGGGGCGTAAGGGGAATTTCTTCGTTCCCGCGCCGCACCTGATGGCCCGCCACGTCAATGGTGAGATCGCCAAGTTCAATAACGTCGCTGACTTCGTCTTCCGTCCGGCGCAGGCGGGCGCGAATGCGTGCGACCAGCTCTTTGGCCTTAAACGGCTTATTCACGTAGTCATCCGCGCCGGATTCAAGCCCTAACACCACATCCACGGTGTCGGTTTTAGCTGTCAACATCACAATAGGCACGGTTGATGTTTCGCGGATGGTACGGCACACGTCAATGCCGTTCATGCCAGGAAGCATCAAATCCAGCAGGATCAAATCGGGCTGCTCGGCCTCGGCAGCCCCCACAGCATCTGCACCGTCAGCCACGGCAACCGTGTCAAAGCCTTCCGCCTGTAATACAAGGGTCAGCATTTCAGAGATGGCTGGATCATCATCCACAACAAGAATCTTGGCGTTCATAAGTTCTATGGTGTCATAGTTATGAAGAAATAACCTGTATGATGTGTTCACTCACGTCGTCCGCGTCATTGCTAGTCAGCCACGGACTGGCCCACTGTTTCGCGGCTAACTGCTGGTAGGCGGCAAAAGTACGCTCCTGCAGCCCGCCATCTTTTTCGTAGGCGTCCCGGGTGCGTGTTGCGTCGTGGGCTTCCCGTTTTTGCGCGCGTATCGACGCCTCGTCCACCGACGTTTCCAACAACACCTGCAGGTGCGGCACAGGCAAGCCCAGCTGCCCAAATTCCAAGTCGTAGACCCAATCGAACGCCGCATCGTTTTTCAAGCGGGCCGCTGTGTAGGCCGCATTGGAGGCGACATAGCGGTCCAGCAATAACACCTCATCGGAGTCGGCGTAGCGATCCAACACCTCGCGCGCACCATACCGATCTAACGCGAACAACGTTGCCATGCCGTGGGCGCTATCCACCAAATCCCCCATCTGCCCGTGCAGGGCGCGGGCAGCTAGCTGAGCGTGGATGGAGGTGTCATAGCGTGGAAACGTCAGTGTCGCGGCGTCGATACGCGAGGTGAGGACGCGAACAAGGGTGTTTTTGCCCGCGCCGTCGATACCTTCGATGCTGATGATCATGATCAGTAGCGGTAGTGCTCGGGCTTGTAGGGACCCGCGACGTCCACGCCGATGTACTCTGCCTGTTCCTTGGTGAGTTCGGTGATCTGGCCGCCCAGGGCTTCGACGTGGATGCGGGCCACCTTCTCGTCGAGGATCTTGGGCAGGCGGTACACCTCGTTGCTGTACTTGTCGCCGTTCTGAAACAGCTCGATCTGGGCGATGGTCTGGTCTGCAAACGATGTAGACATGACAAAACTCGGGTGACCGGTAGCGTTACCCAGGTTCAGCAGACGTCCTTCCGAAAGCACCACAATGGAGCGGCCGTTCGGCAGCGTGAACTCATCAACCTGCGGCTTGATCGTCACGCGGCTGACGTCATCACGGTGCAGCAGGGAATGCATGTCGATCTCGTTATCAAAGTGCCCGATGTTGCCCAGAACGGCGTGATCCTTCATGGCCAGCATCTGATCGAAGGTAATGATCCCCAGGTTGCCGGTGGCGGTGATCACAATATCCGCGTCGGCGATGGCCTGGTCGACCGTAACCACCGGGAAACCATCCATGAGGGCCTGTAAGGCATTGATCGGGTCTGCCTCCGTGACTTTCACACGCGCACCTTGGCCCGCCATCGCCTCGGCGCAGCCCTTACCGACGTCTCCATAGCCGCAAATCAACACGTTTTTGCCGCCCATCAGCATGTCGGTGGCGCGGTTGATGCCGTCAATCAAGGAATGCCGGGTGCCGTATTTGTTGTCGAACTTGGACTTGGTCACCGCGTCGTTGACATTCATCGCGGGGAACGGCAACACCCCTTCCTCAGCGAAGTGGTACAGGCGGTGCACGCCCGTGGTGGTTTCCTCCGTCACGCCCTTCACGGCCTTGCCGATCCGGGTCCAACGGCTTTTATCCTTGGCCACGGACTCTCGCAGCATGCCCAGGAAGGCGATGTACTCATCCGAATCGTCGGGCTGTGTGGCGGGCACAACACCGGCCTCCTCGAACTGCGTGCCCCGGATCACGGCCATGGTGGCATCCCCGCCATCGTCCAGAATCATGTTCGGAAGGATCTCATTGCCCTGGTCATCAGTGCCCCAGGTGAAAATCTGGTCCAGGCACCACCAGTACTCGTCGAGGGTTTCCCCCTTCCAGGCGAAAACCGGCACACCCTGCGGATCCTCGGGCGTGCCCTGCCCCACCACCACAGCAGCCGCAGCCTCATCCTGAGTGGAGAAAATATTGCACGACGCCCAGCGCACCTGCGCCCCCAGCGCCACCAGCGTTTCAATCAGCACGGCCGTTTGCACAGTCATATGAATGGAACCCGCGATGCGCGCTCCCTTCAGTGGCTGCTCAGGGCCATATTCCCTGCGCAGCTCCATCAAGCCGGGCATCTCATACTCGGCAAGTCGGATCTGATGGCGGCCAGCGTCGGCCAATGTGAGGTCCGCGACCTTGAAGTTCACCTGGGACTCCTTGAAACAGTGGGAATGGATTAGGCATGTACGCAGCCACCATCGTAATAGAAGCCCCAGCGGATGCTAGGTCAGGGGCTAGGTGAGCGCCTCAATATACACATCCAGATCTTCGTCCACATCCGCATTTTCCAATACATCCAACGCGACTTCGCGCAACTGGTCGGAACCCGAGCCTCTCATTTCCCGGATAAAAGTGTACGTGTCAGCAACTTCTCCCGCCGAAAAAGGCGCACCCGCCCAAATAGCAGCAATTGTTGCAGCACACAATGCATTTTTTACTTCATCGTCGCTGACAGAATCCTGTTTTACCGCAACGGTGCACGCATCTTCCACAGCTTCCAGAACGTCCTCTTCATCGAGGTTGGCCAGCTCATCCAGGAAGTCAACGTTGACTTCCTCGGAAAAGATCGCGTCGTCCCACGCTCCCATCATTTCCTCCTGTAAACTAGATAATCTTCTTAGTGTTGCTCTACCAAAAACCTACCCGGCCGTGCTATTGTCAGCGCTAATGACTGTGATTAGTTAAGTGCGAATGTAGTTGAGGAGACAAGCTGGTGAAAGCAGACACTCGCGGCTTTGTCATATTCACCACCGTTGGATGCATAGCCGCAGGTGGTGTCGGATATGCTGTATGGCAATCTACTAGCCCCGATGCTCAAAAAGCTAGCGACAGGTCTTCCATTCCCTCAACCACTTCCTCATCATCCACCAAGACAACATCCAGTTCATCGGATATTCCGGCCCCGCCCACGGCAGTGGCCTCCCCTTTGATGGGTGACCCTCTGCTGCCACCCAACGCATTTGTCCCCCGCGACACGCCTGAAGTAGCGCCGACAAAACTATACCGCCCCCAAGCACAGGCCAGCAGGAATTTTGCTGAACCAAACCCATTAAACGCTCCGGGCACCCCAGGCCCTGTCCGAGGGGGAACCGCACCCAGGAATAACAATCCGGATAGCAACCCAGCTAATCCTGCCCAGCCCAATACTGGTGGCGGCCATACCCATCACAGGCCGGATACTCAGGACCGTGGCGACAACAATGTATCCGCCCCCAGCCTGCCAGGACCATCAACCACTACACGGCCAGGTCCCGGCTCGGGTAACGACAACTTCATTGAAGAAGAAGGCCCCTCGACAGGAAACTCGGGAAACGACACGAGTTCGCAGGAACCGTCGGCGATTCCATCACGGCCGCATTCACCCAATCAGCTTCCTGGCCAGCACCTACCCAGCTACCCATCTCCCCAGGGCAATGGGCAGCAGTCGGGGCAGTCTCCCGCCACTGCATCGAACACGCCTACGCCTAGCGACCTCACCAGCGGTGACCATACCAGCACAGGACAACCGAAAACACGCGAATTTAATGGCATGGGCGGCCCCGATGTCCCTATCGATGCCTCCGGCAGCAACACTTCTGGCACTCAGCAATCCAGCGACAACACTGCTGAAACAGCTACCCAGAACGAGCAACCCACGCAGCAAGGTTCCGCAGGCACACAAAGTCAGCAGTCTGAGCAGGCCGCCCCGTCTTCCTACAGTCCGGCTGACCAGGCAGCAGCCAACGAAAATAACACCACGACAGTGCATGGCCAAGACAGTATGCCCAACGCAACGAGCTTTAGCACTACATATTCGGCCGAGCCAACAGACTCAGCTTCGACGGAATAGTCCGCCAGGCACGGCAACACCCCATTTTCAAACATGGCAGTGGGCCTACCTTGCGTAAACGTTGCTCAAGGCGTTGCACCGTTCACGCTTCGGCAGGCCCCACACAAACACTCCGACACAGATCACTGCGACACAAATCGCTCCGGCCTACACTGATGCCACAAATGCCTGCGCAGCACCGCCAACTGGGCGAATAGTCACTTGGTCATTGGCAGCAGGGATCCACACGGACTCGCCCGGTTGTATGACTAGTTCAGAACCCGAGTCGGTAAGGTGCAGCTCACCACCCGTACACAGCACAATGCTGGGGCCATCGCTAGACCACTCCACCGCCTCCTCGCCCGAACCATCAAAATTCAGCGCAGAGAGCGCGAACTCGTTGATGGGCACCGGATAGGTGATTTTATTTGCCGTTGTGGTCTCAGCAAGGTCGGATTCCCGAATGCTGGGGTCCGTCAGCGGCGTAAAGTTGAGTACCCGCACCAGTTCTGGAACGTCCACGTGTTTGGTGGTCAGCCCACCGCGGAGAACATTGTCCGAGTTGGCCATGATTTCAATGCCCAGACCATGCACATAGGCATGCAGCTCGCCAGCATCAAGATAGATGGCTTCACCAGGTTTCAGGTTGATTTTGTTCAGAAGGAACGCCCCGAGGACACCGGAATCCCCCGGGTAGCGTTCATCTAGCAGCAGGATATTGTTCAGGGTGTCGGCAATCCAGTCCACGGCGTCGGGGCGCGCAACATAGGCGCGTGCGGCGGCAGTCATGGCGTCGATAAGTTTGGTGCGGTTGGCAACTGGAATGGCGATCCACGTGGTGAACAGGGCCCGGATGCTGCTGCCCTCGTTGTCTACATCCAGCATGGAGATGTAGCGGTCGAGTTCGGGGCAGTTCAAAGCTGCAGCAATCTCAAGAGTGCGCGCGAGAGGCCTGAAGCCTGTCATGGCTTGGAAGTCGGTGAGGGCGACGATGAGCTCGGGCTTGTGGTTGTCGTCCTTGTAGTTACGCTCCGGGGCATCAAGGCTGATGCCCGCAGCATTTTCCCGCGCAAACCCTTCCTGGGCCTGCGCGCGGGAGGGGTGCGCCTGCAATGACAGGGGCTCACCGGCGGCGAGGATTTTCAGAAGGAACGGCAGGGTGTCGCCAAACTCTCGACGAACCCGAGCTCCAAGATGGTACTCAGGGTCTGCAGCAATTGCCTGGTCAAGGGGCTTAGTGTCCTGCGGTTCACTCCCGTGAAGGGTGGAGGGATCACCGGGGTGGGCACCGTACCAGAGCTCAGCTTCGGGGCTATCCGAGGGGCTGGCGTGCCCCCGTAACTCAGCTATCGCTGTGTGCGATCCCCATGGGTAACTGCGCATGGCTCCACTGAGTAGTTGCATAGATGTCCTCCGGTGTTGATAGATAATGTTGATAGGCGGTTTAGTCGGTCGTTGGCTCGAAAATCGCGGCGGCCCACGCTCGGGTGAGCACAATCAGCGTTGCTGCGAGGGCGCTGGTGTTCGGGCTGTCGCTCCGCTCAATCAGCGTGTTTGGTGGAAGCAGCTCGGCGGGCGGCAGCTTATCGACGTCCGCTGGGGTCACCCACATCACAATCCTTAAGGGAAGCGGCGGGGGCGCCGCGTCCTCGCCTTCATCCAGGAACGGGTCGTAGAAAATATCCCGCTCCGACCCTTCCAACGCGGGTAGCGCCTCCGTGAGGTTTTCCGCAGACAAGACGCTGCTGACCAGACCATGTTCGGCCCACAACAGGGCCGCTAAGGCCGCAATGCGTACACCCACTGCCGACGATGAGCTGTGCACCACCCGCGTACCATGCGCCCAATTACGCAGGCCCCGCGCCGGGTTGACTAGGGCGTCGCGCTGCGGCGACAAGGCATGCAGCTCCTCATCCACGGATTCGGCGCAGTGTGCAAGCGTCTCCCCCAGCGTGTCTTGGGGTGTGTCCAGCGCCGCAACAATCGCCCACAGGGAGGTGATCACCCGTGCTGCGGAAAACCGCCCTTCCATTCCTGGGAGGTTCGGCAGCACCGTCATACCTCTCGGAGCATCCTCCCACTGGTGCGGCGCACAACAGAAAGTGAGGCTACCGCGTCGCGACGCCTCTCTGGCCACCGTTTCCACGAATGCCTCCGCACCCCATCCTGTACGCTGCCCGGCCGACTGGGTGACAAAAACCACATCCAATGCGCCACAAAATACTGGCAGCTGGTCGGTGACCACAACTGGGATCGACAAAGGACCACTCAATGCGGAGACAATCTCCGCAGCGTGACGGCTAGCATCATCGCCGCAGACAGCGACGATAGAGCGAGGAGCGAATTCACGAAGGTCACTAAACACGCCGTTGGCGACGGCCTCGGCCATCGCCCGGACAAAGGCGCCTTCGTGGGCAACCTCAAAAAACTTCAGTTTTTCCTGCTCCTGCATGGCATCAATTCTAGCGACGAATGATACCCAGGATTTCGTCCACTAAGGCGTCCACCTCTGCGCGCGTGGGAGCTTCAACATTCAGACGCAACAGCGGTTCAGTATTCGAACCCCGTACGTTAAACCATGCTGGAGTGCCCTTCAGCTGCACGGTCACGCCGTCCAAGTTGTCGACGGAGTCGATGCGGTCGGCAAAGGCATCGAGCACCTGCCGGGTGCTTTCCTCCTGATCAGCAACGCGGGAATTGATTTCTCCTGATGCCTCGTAGCGGTTGTAGGCCGCCATCATCTCACTCAATGGCTTATCCTGATGCCCCAGAGCAGCTAGCACATGCATGGCGGCCAGCATCCCGGAATCCGCGTTGAAAAACTCGGTGAAGTAGTAGTGTGCGGAATGTTCGCCACCAAAGATAGCGCCGGTCTCGGCCATTTTCGCCTTGATAAACGAGTGCCCCACTCGCGTGCGCACCGGAGTTCCGCCGTTTTCCTCAATGATCTCCGGGACAGCCTTCGACGTGATCAAATTGTGAATGATTGTCCCACCCGGCTTCTGTGCCAGGTAACGCTCCGCCACAATCCCGCAGATTGCTGAGGGACTGACCGGCTGGCCTTTCTCATCCACCACGAAGCAGCGGTCGGCATCGCCATCAAACGCCAGACCAATATCCGAACCGGTCTCCACCACGAACTTCTGCAGATCCACCAGGTTCTTCGGTTCCAGCGGATTCGCCTCATGATTGGGGAAACTACCGTCCAGCTCAAAATACAATGGCTCAATATCCAGGGGAAGTCCGGCCGCGCCCAGAACCGCTGGCACCGTCAACCCACCCATGCCGTTGCCTGCGTCCACGGCAACTTTCAGGGGGCGGATGCCCCGCAGGTCCACCAGGTCGCGTAGAAACTCGCCGTAGCCGTCAAGTACATCACGGTCGCTGATCGTGCCGCGCGCGCCGTCATACGTGGGAACCCCGGCCACCAGGTCGTCAATAATCGTGCGAAGTCCCGACTCCTGTCCCACAGGGCGGGCACCCGAGCGGCACATTTTAATGCCGTTGTATTCCGCCGGGTTGTGGCTTGCTGTGAACATGGCACCTGGACAGTCCAGAACGCCCGAGGCGTAGTACAGTTCATCCGTCGAAGTCAGCCCCAGATAGAGGACATTCAAACCCTGATCCGCGACGCCATTCGCAAACGCGCGCGACAACCCCGGCGAGGAATCGCGCATGTCATGGCCAATCACCACAACGTTGGCGTCCTCGCCCCGCATGAGTCGCCCAAAGGCAGCGCCGGTTTCCTGCATAAACTCGGCGTCAAATCCTTCTCCAACTATCCCCCGAACATCATATGCCTTAATGACAGCTTCAACAGATTCACGAGTGCGCATGATGTGGGTTTATCTCCTTGCCGCTTTACTATGCCGTGTACCACCACACGCCGTGTGTGATGATTGTGTAACGCCACAAGGGGCTTACATCCAAGGGCGTGGCTCCCCGCCGCGCGAGGACTCTCCGCCTTACTTTAGGGCCCTACAGGGCAAAAATTCTAATCTTAGGAATCATCATTTGTTTCGTTGAGATCCGGCACAACGAAAAGATGACTGCGGCGCTGCGCACGATGCGCGCGAATTTCCTTAGAACGACGCACCGGATGGTTCGCACCGTCCGCACCCTGGGCACCGTCACCGCGGTGCTGGATCACTGGTCGTTGTTGGGGCGGTGTAGCAGGCTGGTCATCAACAACAAGCCCGCTAGAGTGTCGCCCCGCTTCACGCACCGCCTCCGCCAGAGCTGTGAGGTCATCATCCTCATCAGCGTCTGGGTAAATATCATGCACGCGCATAAGCTCCCATCCAAGAGGAGCTGTGATTTTAGCAGCGTGGGCCTCACACAAATCCCAGCTATGCGGCTCACTCGCAACGGCAAGCGGACCAACAACGGCGGTTTGATCAGCGTAGGCGTAGGTCAATGTGGCTACTGCAGGCTTGCCACATCCTGGGCGGGAACAACGACGAAATTGACTCACGCAACAAAGTCTAGACCCGAACTTTAGGTTTGTGTAGTTAAGATACCACGGCGCGCCCCCACCACCAGCCAACAAACCCCGGCTATGCTGTGGTTTTATGCACATAAGATCTTTTCGAGATCGTCGCGGCCGGGGGATGCGTGGCACTGTTTACCCCCGCACGGTGCGTCGTTATCGCAACCGCAGTCAGCTTTTCGACGCCGCCCTGATTGAGGCTTACTCCCCCATTCAGGCCGCCTTTCCCGACGAGCTCGCCAGCATTGACATCGCCGTAGACACCGTTCCACGCATGCGACTTAACCCAGATGTATCTCGCTACAGCGACGAAATAGCCGCAGATGGCCCCGTCCCCTTAGGGCGGCTCATCCCCGCCGGAATTGATCAACGCGGCAGGCCAACGCGTCCGCGTATTGTGCTGTTTCGCATGCCCATTGAGCAACGCTGCGACGACATGAAGGAAAAAGTGGAACTACTCCACACAGTTCTTACGTCACTGGTTGCGGCTTATTTGAACATTGAGCCAACAACCATCAATCCGAATCACCCGTGGTGACGCACCCCGACACCACGCAGATGGTTAGCTGATTTGTTTCTTAAGGCGGCGGCGTTCACGCTCTGAAAGTCCGCCCCAAATACCAAAACGCTCGTCATGCTCCAGTGCATATTCCAGGCATTCGTCGCGAACACTACACGCCTGACAAATGCGCTTAGCCTCACGCGTAGAACCACCTTTTTCAGGGAAGAATGCCTCAGGATCCGTTTGAGCACACAGAGCCTGTTCCTGCCATTCCTGCTCTACAGCGCTAAACAATGCATCGAAAGAGAATTCGACTCGATGGCCTTGCTGCGAAGATTGCAAACTGGAGTTTTGCTCCCCATCATCGGACTTTGCGTTTCTGCGAGGCATTGCGTCGCCTGCAATGTTTTCCACGCTACGCTCCTGTTCTCCGATAGTTTTTGTGGGCAATTATTTCTTGTTGATAACCAACACCGTTGATCACACAAGCCGATTACACACGCTATCACTAGATACAGTCAACCTGGCTCAGAAAAAAATAGCCCCCTCTAGCCCTATTCCCAGCAAGTTAGTCACACGAGTAACATTAGCCTCAGAAGGACTCAAACGGGGGCAATAGTCGGGGGTACTATATGTAGTAAATATGCAACCAAGCTCACAGGTAGCACATGTTACTTAAGCTTTACTTACACATCAGGGTCTATGCGTCAGTGGAGAACCGGATACCACCATCAGGCAGCACAACGCCCGGCCAAACCCGCAAACCGCCCTTCAGCTCGCAACGCGCACCAATCTGCGCGCCCTCACCGATGACGCAATCCTTGATCCTGGCATTAGCGCCGATGTGCGCGCCCGAGGCGATAATCGAATCCTCGATAATCGCACCCGGCTCGATGGTCACCCCTTCAAACACCACCGTGCGGTCCAAGCGGCAGCCAGCACCGATCTCCGTGCCACGGCCCACCGCCGTGCCACCCAGCAAAATCACGCCCCCTTTCACACCCGCAGTAGGGTCAGTCCACGACTCCCCCACCTGGCCCGCCAGCAACGGCGATGGCGCGATGCCGCGAACCAGGTCAGAAGAGCCGTGGACGAAATCCTTTGGCGTGCCCATATCCCGCCAATAAGCATGATCAACGTGGCCGTAGACGCGCAGTCCTTCCTCCAGCAGGCGCGGGAAGGTCTCCCGCTCCACGCTCACTACGCGACCAGCTGGGATGGTGTTAATGATCTCCTTGCGGAATACATAACACCCCGCGTTGATCTGGTCAGTGGGCGGATCCATGGTTTTTTCCAGGAATGCCACCACACGGCCATCCTCATCAGTGGGAACACAGCCAAAGGCACGCGGATCCGCAACCCGCACAAGATGCATGGTCACGTCCGCTTGCTTTTGTTCATGGGTCTGCAAAATAGCGTTGAGATCCGTACCGCCCAATACGTCACCATTGAAAACCATGGCGTTATTGTGGCGCAGCTTATTCATCACATTACGGATCGCACCGCCCGTACCCAGGGCTTTTTCTTCAAAAACATACTCGATCTCTAGACCCATCTCTGAGCCGTCGCCGAAGTATTCTTCAAATACCTCGGCTTGGAACGAGGTTCCCAACACCACATGCCGCATTCCAGCACTTTTGATGCGCGCTAGCAGGTGCTTCAAAAACGGCGCACCCGCAGTAGGCAACATCGGCTTCGGAGTAGACACCGTTAATGGGCGGAGGCGAGTGCCTTTTCCGCCGACAAGAATAACGGCATCAGTGTCGTGGGCAAGTGGGTGAATTTCAGGCATTTTTCCTCAATTCATATTGGGCTTTATTAATTAATTTAGCTAGCTTGTCCGCGACGTGCAGAATACACAGCGATACATGCCCGCATTTTGAGTCCAATACGTACCACCAGTCGCAGTGGTGCCTGCCACCACGCAGCATGTCTATCCGCAATAAAACGATAGGCACTGTCGTGATGTGCGGGCAGCATCGCGGCTGGATTCTCCCCCGCAGCATGCCCCTTGGCGTGAGTAATTTCCGCCGAAGGGCACAGCACGTTGGAGTAACCGGCGCGACCAAAACGGTCACCTAAATCAACATCCTCCATGTACATGAAGTAGCGCTCGTCAAAGCCTCCGATGGCATCGAAGGCATCCCACCGCACCAGCAAGCAGGAGCCGGAAAGCCAACCAGCTGGGTGTTCCGTGGTGAGATCGTCATCATCACGATATGCCTTGGTCCAGGGATTCGAGGGCCAGATGGTCCCGAACAAGGCATGCCCAACACCGTTACGTATGGTGGGCACGGTACGTGCTGAAGGATAAGCGGCCCCGTCGGCTTCCCTAATGCGCGGGCCAATGGTGGCAGCATCTGGCCAGCGCTGCGCACACTCAAGCATGGCATCGATAGAACCGGGGTCAAAGACGACGTCAGGGTTGGAGACAACAAAAAAGTCGCCGTCTATATCCCCGCGCTCTTTGCGCTCCTTAAGGTGTTGCACAGCCCTATTGATGGCCGTGCCGTACCCCAGGTTTCCGCCGGTGGCGAAAAACTCGACATTCTCACGCTTATCAGCTTGCTGTTCGGGAACACCGTCAGTGGAACCGTTATCGGCCAACACGACGTACGCAGCCCTTTCCGTGGCACCGGGTATAGAATCCAAGAAGGACTCCAGGTAAGTGCCTGGGCTGTACGTCACTGTGATGACGGCTATAGGAGTGCTCACAATTGTCTGAGTGTACCTTGGGTAGCCCTCGCAACACCGCTGCGCCACTCCGGCAACGCTCTCAGCCCAGCCTCAGTCCAGCTGGAGGTATCTAAGACAGTCCATTCCGGACGTGCCGCTGGTCGGGGAAAATCGGCAGTTGTGCAGGGGCGAACCCTGTCAGGATCCGCGCTTATATTTTTAAAGACTTCACGCGCCACGCCATACCATGTTGCCTCCCCAAAACTAACCCCGTGAAGAACCCCCGTCGGCTGCACATGACATACTTCCCACAGTCCGAGTGCCAGATCAGGGGCAAAAGTGGGGTTACCGTGTTGGTCATCCACCACGGAAATGGTGTCGTGCTGTTTCTCCAAAGCCATCATCGTGGACACAAAATCGCGATGCGTGGGCAAGACTGCACCAGAAAAAACCCATGCCGTGCGCACAATCACACTGTTCGCCCCCGAGTCGAGCACCACACATTCACCGGCACGTTTGCTCTCCCCGTACACCGAGGTGGGATGCGTGGGAGTGTCGGGGACGAGGGGGCGTCGATACGCAACAGTGCCAAAGACATAATCTGTGCTTAGGTGCACCAGGTGTGCCCCGACCTCGGCGGCGCGGCGAGCCAAAAACCCCGGTGCGCTGGCGTTGAGCACCCATGCGGCATCGCGGTCGGTCTCGGCGGCATCGACATTGGTGTACCCGGCTGTGTTGATGATGGCGTCCGCCCCCTCAAACGCGGGGTGCCGGGCCACGGCTGCCTCGTCAGTAATATCCAGGTCCTTGTGGCCAAGCCAGACCGGCTCGATATCCGCCGGGCAGGTGAGTTTCAGAGCCGAACCTAGCTGCCCTTCGCTTCCCGTCACCACCACGCGCATAAAATAGACTCCTTGAGTAGTGTGTCGGTTCTAACCATACCGACTGAGCTAGCATCCACAGCTACCCACAGCTGACGAAAGACGACCGCCGTACGACGCACTGGAGAACCACCGTGGCCGACAAGTATCGCCGAGGGCGCGACATCAAAGCAGCACCCACGCAGACCGTAAACCTGCGACAAAAAGGACCAGCACCGGTCCTTGGGTTGCTGATATTCCTGTCGGTTCTGGTACTGGGGCTCTCCGGGGCCGGATACTATGTTGCCGGAAATACTTTCAGCAAGGGTCCCACAATCGGTGGCGATAAAAGTACATTCGGCCAAGCCGCCGACGGCGCCACCGACATTCTGCTTGTCGGCTCCGATTCACGCTCTGACGCCGAAGGCAACGCCCTCACCCCCGACGAGATCAATATGCTGCGCGCTGGCGATGAGGAAAACGACAACACCGACACCATCATGGTGATCCGTATCCCCAACGATGGTTCCTCCGCAACCGCCGTATCCATTCCGCGCGATACGTATATCCACGACGCCAAAAACGGCAACATGAAAATCAACGGTGTCTACGGCACTTACAAGAACGAAAAGAAAGCAGAGCTCTCCCAAAAAGGCGGCATAGAAGGCGCGAAACTGGAAAAAGAATCCAAAGAAGCAGGACAAAGGGCACTTATGGATACTGTAAGCAACCTGTCCGGCATCAAAATCGAGCACTATGCCGAGGTGGGTCTCCTGGGATTCGTTCTGCTCACTGATGCCGTGGGTGGTGTTGACGTCTGCCTTAACGAAGCCGTGGACGACGAGTTCTCTGGTGCCAAATTCAAGGCCGGCCGACAAACATTGAACGGCCCAGATGCCCTCTCCTTCGTCCGCCAACGCCACGGCCTCCCCCGCGGCGACCTTGACCGCGTTGTGCGCCAACAGGTGTTCATGGCGTCAATTGTGAACAAGGTGCTCTCGTCCGGCACGCTGACTAGCCCCACAAAGTTCGCTGACCTCAGCTCGGCCGTGCGGCGTTCGGTGAATCTGGACGGCAATCTAGACCCAGCGCAGTTCGCCATGCAGATGCAGAACTTGGCGGGTGGCAATGTGCAATTCAGCACCATCCCTGTCACCTCGATTGACGGCGTGGGCGACTACGGTGAGTCGGTGGTGACCATCAACACCAAAGATGTGAACAAGTTCTTCCAAACCCTCCTCGGAGAAAAATCTGAACCCTCCAGCAGCGCCCCACCCAGCGACAACCCGAAGCAGGCGCTTCTCGACGCCACACGCAACACGTCCATCAACGTACTCAACGCCACTCAAACCTCCGGTCTCGCCGCCGCTGTGGCAGGTGCGCTCGGTGATATGGGCCTGAAGATCGATCAGGTGACCAACGCCGAACCGGGCTTGTACAACCAAACCACCATCGTCGCCTCGCGTGCCGACGACCCCGCCGCCATCGCGCTCGCAGGCGAGCTCGGCGGACTGCAGATCCAAGCCTCCAATAGCCTCAACGCCAATGAGGTCGCCGTGGTGGTGGGATCCGACTACGACGGCCCGAAGTCCAACAGCCCCATCACCGAATCCCCCGAAGAAGTGGGCCAAGCAGGCAGCGACAAATCCTCTGACGCAGCAAAATCTCCCAATATCGATGCCGGTGGCGACGGTCCTCGCTGTGTGAACTAAACATAGCTAGAGCGCATCCAGGCCGGTTTTCCCCTACCCTGGATGCTATGAATTTGCTGAGTCACCTGCTTGAGGCCGATGCCGCGAAGCCCCGCTTGACCGTGTACGACGAGGCCACGGATTCCCGATTGGATTTTTCCGCAGTGACGTTGGATAACTGGGCGGCCAAAGTGGGCAACATGCTCATTGAGGAGTTCGATCTTGATGAGGATTCCCGCATCGCCATTGACCTGCCGGTGAGCTGGCAGGCCGTCACCATCGCGTTGGGGGCGCTTGCTGCACACGTCGATTTCACGTTCGGCACCACTGACGATGCTGACGTGTTGTTTTGCTCCCCAGATCGTGTGGATGCAAGCTTTACCGGCGATATTGCACTGGTGACTACGGATCCTTTTGGTCGCGGGGTCGTCGAGACGGGTGGGTCTGTGCCAGATGGTGTGGTGGATTTCGGTCCCACGGTCCGGTTCTACGGCGACCAATTTTTCGGTGATACTCCAGCATTACCTGCGCTTTTCGACGCAGCGGTGATCGAACCGTTGGCAGCTTCCCGGGTGCTCAGTGCCGGGTGGCGGGATCGCGCAAGCTTTGACACGAACATTCTCGCCCCACTTGCTGCGGGAGGATCGGTGGTTGTGGTGTCAGGGCTGATTGATAGCGCCCGCGTCGAGCAGATTGCTAAATCAGAACGGGTTACTGTGACTTTGCTTCCAATTTAGCAGATATTTCACCCCCGAAAAGGGGTTACCAATGACACTTTTGTTCTACTTTCATTCGATTGTGACCTCCATATCACTACATTCAGTAGAGACGCCTACAACACAGACGCCTGCGAGCGTCTACGAGATGTAAGGATTCTCTCATGAAGTTGTACTACACCCGCAAAGCGGCTACAGCTCTTGCAGCATCGGCACTGATTGCTGGAATCGCCCTAGCTGGTTGTTCCTCTGGTGGCTCCTCATCGAACGGAGGAGACAACAACACGGACCACGGCCCCATCACGTTTGCGATGGGCAAAAACGACACCGACAAGATCAAACCGGTGATCGAAAAGTGGAACCAGGAACACCCCGATGAGAAGGTGACTCTGAAGGAACTGGCCGGTGAAGCCGACGCACAGCGCGAGACCCTGGTGCAGGCGCTGCAGGCGAAAAGCAGTGACTACGACGTGATGGCACTGGACGTCATTTGGACCGCAGACTTCGCCGCCAACCAGTGGCTCGCCCCCCTGACTGGTGACCTGAAGGTGGACACTGACAAACTACTGCCCGCAACAGTCAAGTCCGCCACCTACAAAGACACCCTCTACGCAGTTCCCCAGAACACCAATGGCCAGCTGCTGTTCCGCAACACGGAACTTGCTCCCAATGCTCCGAAAAACTGGGGTGAACTGACTGAAAGCTGCCACCAGGTCCAGGGCAAGGACTGCCTCACCCTGCAGCTGAAGCAGTACGAGGGTCTGACGGTGAACACCGCTGGCTTCATGTCAGGCTGGGGCGGCGGCGTCCTCGAATCCGACGGCACCACTCCCGCAGTGGACTCCGCTGCATCCAAGGAAGGTTTGCAGGAACTGGTCAAAGGTTACAAGGACGGTGTGATTGCTAAGAGCTCCACCTCCGCCACCGAAGAGGAAACCAACCTCGCTTTCGTTGAAGGCAAGACCGCCTACGCCGTGAACTGGCCGTACATGTATGCCAACGCCACTAAAGAAGGATCCGCCGTGGCCGGCAAGGTTGAGGTGCAGCCACTGGTGGGCAAGGACGGCGTGGGTGTATCCACTCTTGGTGGGTACAACAACGGCATCAGCGCATTCTCCAAGCACAAGGGCACCGCTCACGACTTCGTGGAGTTCGTGATCAACGAGGAAAACCAGACGTCCTTCGCTGATAACTCCTTCCCGCCCGTGCTGGCATCCATCTACGATAACCCAGAGTTGGTGGCAAAGTACCCGTACCTGCCCGCTCTGAAGGAATCCCTGGAAAACGCCTCGCCGCGCCCGGTCAGCCCGTTCTACCCGGCCATTTCCAAGGCCATCCAGGACAACGCCTACGCAGCGCTCACCACGGACAAGAGCGTTGACGCTGCCACAGCCGATATGAAGGCCGCCATCGAAAACGCATCGAAGTAGTTCCTTTATGTCACTGAAAGGGGAGCCGCTTACCCTTGGTGAGCACTCCCCTTTTTGTTCTTTCCGCTTTACCCCTACGTGTCTTACCGTTTGAGGAGGTGATGGGCCGAGTGTCCACACCCAAACAATCCCGCGCGGCGGCGCTGCTTATAGCGCCGACGATGATTGTGCTGGCCATTGTTATCGGCTACCCCATTGTTCGTGCGATCTGGTTATCCTTCCAGGCCGATAAAGGGCTCGACCCCACCACCGGAGTATTTACTGATGGCGGTTTTGCGGGCCTTGAACACTACCTGTACTGGACCACGCAACGATGCATGTCCCCCAGTGGTGCTGTCTCAACATGTCCGCCGGGAGTACTGGCCACAGACTTCTGGCCCGCGTTACGCATCACGCTGTTTTTCACCGTGGTCACTGTTGCATTGGAAACGCTCCTAGGCATGTGGATGGCCACAGTGATGAACCGCGATTTTAAGGGCAGGGGCATGCTCCGCGCAGCAGTGCTCATCCCTTGGGCGATTCCCACTGCCGTGACCGCCAAACTGTGGCAGTTCATTTTCGCCGACCATGGCATTATTAACTCCCTCCTGGGCACTCATGTGCACTGGACAACAGACCCCTGGGCCGCCCGCATTGCCGTGATCATTGCCGATGTCTGGAAAACCACCCCGTTCATGGCGTTGCTCATTCTTGCCGGGCTGCAGATGATCCCCAAGGACCTGTATGAGGCCGCGCGCGTGGACGGGGCTTCCCGCTGGCAAATGTTCACACAGATCACGATGCCGCTGGTCAAACCAGCATTAATGGTGGCAGTCTTGTTCCGAACCCTGGACGCGCTGCGCATGTACGACCTGCCTGTGATCTTGATTTCCTCCTCCTCGAACTCCCCCACCGCCACCATCTCCCAACTTGTGGTTGAAGACATGCGTCAAAACCACTTCAACTCCGCGTCCGCTCTGTCCACGCTGGTGTTCCTGCTGATCTTCTTCGTGGCTTTCGTGATGATCCGCTTCCTCGGCGCTGACGTGAGCGGCAACAGCGACCAACGAATCATGAAACGCGCACAAAGACGGGCGCAGAAACAGGCACGGAAACAACAAGCACAAACACGCCCAGCACACGCGAAACAACGCAAGGAGGCCACCCGATGATGCAGGCAGTACGCAACTATTGCGGTGTTGTTGTAATCCTGGTGTGGGGTTTGGCCCCCTTCTACTGGATGGTGGTCACCGCGCTGCGCGACAAGGACCACACCTTTGACACCACACCGTGGCCCACGCACGTCACGCTCGATAATTTCGGCGACGCCCTAGCCACGGACAAAGGCAATGACTTTCTCGGTGCCATCGGAAACTCGCTGCTGGTGGGTGCGGTCACCACGTTCCTCGCGGTGCTGGTTGGTGTGTTCACCGCCTACGCCATCGCACGCCTGGACTTCCGCGCCAAAGGCATCGTCACCGGCATCGTCCTCGCCGCCTCCATGTTCCCCGGAATCGCCCTGGTCACACCACTGTTCCAACTGTTTGGCGACCTCGGTTGGATCGGCACCTACCGCGCACTAATCATCCCCAACATCTCCTTCGCGCTCCCTCTCACCATTTACACGCTGGTCTCCTTCTTCCGGCAACTGCCCTGGGAGCTAGAAGAAGCCGCGCGTGTCGACGGCGCGACCCGAGGCCAAGCATTCCGCCTTGTGCTCCTGCCACTCGCCGCGCCGGCGCTGTTCACTACGGCGATCCTGGCGTTCATTGCCACCTGGAACGAATTCATGCTGGCCAAGCAGCTATCCAGCAATGCCACCGAACCCGTCACCGTGGCCATCGCGCGTTTCTCAGGCCCCAGCGCTTTCGAGTATCCCTACGCCGCCATCATGGCCGCTGGCACGCTGGTGACCATCCCATTGGTGATCATGGTGCTAGTGTTCCAGCGTCGCATCGTCGCCGGACTTACCGCAGGCGGCGTGAAAGCCTAGAAATGGCCGACCACAACAATCACCAACCCGGCGAGCAACAACGCAGAAAACTCATGTGGGATACGCTCGTCGGGTTCGTTGGGTTCTTCGCCTTCCTCTCCGTCATCCAGGCAGTAGTGAACCTCCTCTCCCCCGAACCCGCCGTCTGGCCAGCAGTACTAGCGTTAGTTCTGGTCATCGCGGCGGTAACTGTATGGCGGATTGGGAGGTCGCGGTAATAGGGTTTTGCCCATGTGCGCCTACGCCGCGTGAGAACTGCTTGATGGGGTCACCACATGGCCATCTGAATCAACCCGTACCCCAGCGTTTCGGCATGAAATGAATGTTTAACGTCTCCGCTCAGTCGTAATTAATCAACTTGTATTCCGCAATGGTCCGTAGCGATTCCTGTGCTTCCTGCTCGTCCACGATGCTCATGGCAAAACCATTCTGGATCAGCACATAATCCCCCACCTGCGCCTCCGGCAGGTAGGCGAGGCAGCAGGTGCGTTGCTGCCCGGCGACGTCAATCACCGCGTTCGGCAGCACATCCCCCTCAATGGAGATGATGCGCGCTGGAATGCCGATACACATCGCTACAGCCTTTCTTCCTTGATCGTCACGTTCATCTGCCCGGGCGGCGCTGAGCTGCACGGCAGGCACGGGTCGGCGGTGCGTATCGAGGACTCCACATCAACCATCTCCCGCAGCATCCCGGCCAGCCACCATTCGTTTTGCGCCGTCGGGGTCAGGATCTGGCAGTCCACCAGCACACCCGCATCATCCACCGTATACACATGCACCAGCAGCCCCCGCGGACCATCCACCACGCCCACCCCAACACCTGCACGTAGCTGCCCTTCCGTGGCCACCGCGCCGTCGATAAGCGCGGGGTTGTGTGTGAGTTCGGCGATGGCATCAAGGCTGCGCTGAATCATGGCCACGGTGGGGTTACTTGTCGACGCCGCGATGCGCTGCTGCGCCCACGGACCCACTCGGTAGGGATCGTTCCCAATAACGGGCCTGGGGGCGGGCGCGCCGGGCTGGGTTTCGTGGACGCGGCGGGGCCAGTCCTGGATGGGAAAGAGTTCGATGTGTCCGCTGCGATGCATGGAGATATGCGTGCCCAGGGGGTCGAGCTCACCGTTATCGCTGGTCACCGCGAGGTCGTAACCATCGTAGTCTGGTACGAAGGCATCAACGGCCAACGCCTCAGGGAGTTCAGGAATCACAAGCGCCGCGACAAGGTCGGGGTTTGCGGCAGCACGAACGCCACCGGGTATGGCAACGTCGGGGAAATGCCCGGGGCACCCAGCGGCCGCCATGACGGCTTTGCCGAAGCGTTTGAGCTGGATGGCAAGTTCCTGGTTGGTGGAAAACAGCTTGGGTGCGGCGGCGTCGATGAGCGAACCGTGGTGCAGGAGTGCGCGAACGGCGCGCGCGGTGGGTGTGATGGGGGCGTCGATAAGCGCGTCGAGGGCACGAGTGCCCGCCAGGTGGTGAGTGACGGGGCAAATGCCGCAGAGTCGTTTGACGATGTCGGGAACGTCAGCGGCGGGGCGGCCGATCAGCATGGGGTCAAGACGCGGGAGTCCAGAAAGGTCGAACCGGGCATCAATGACGGTTCCTGAATCGTCTCGGGTGTAAATGACGGTTGCTTCGTTGGGGTCCACGAACTGGTCGAGACGGAGCGTTGTACTCACCCGCAGCTCCTTCCTACTGATGGGCGATAATGGGAGTGTGCATGAGTTAGGTTTGCTGTCCGGCGTGGTTGATGTGGTTGTTCAGGCCGCTGACCAGCGTACTATTCGGCGGGTGGCGTTGCGGGTGGGCGCGCGATCCGGGGTGGTTCCAGAGGCGCTGCATGCGGCCTGGCCGATCGCTTCCTTGGGCACTGCCTGCGGCGACGCGGAACTCACCGTGGAGCATATCGAGGCAACCGTGTGGTGCCCGACCTGCGCAGCAGAGCAGCCGATCGACGAGTTTTTTGCACTGACCTGCCCCGTATGCGACACCCCGACGGCGGATCTGCGCCACGGCCGGGAATTCGAGGTCGCCTACATTGATGTGGAGTGACATAGCCATTCATCCAGCAGTGTTCGGGCTTCCGCCACGGCACCTGGCAGGGCACGTGTGACGGTGGGGGTCAGCCCAACATGAAGTTCCGTCGATTCAGCCACCACCCCCACCACCGCAACCCGGCGCGGCTCCGTGCCAAGCAGGCGCGCGGCCGACAGCAGGTCCAGAAGTCCCACCTGGTGCGGGGAGAGTTTTGAGTTCAGCAGGCGGGGAATCTGGTCGCCGATAAGCGTGACGACGTCCCCCGGGTTACTGTGTGCCGTCGGCGCGAGGGCATCCAGCACGAGGAGGGATTCGGCGTCCTGGATTGTGGGCAGCAGCTCCATCCCAGAGGTTCCGCCGTCGACGAATTCTAGGTGCCGCTGGTCTGTGTAATGCACGCGGAGCCGTTCGAGGATTTCTAGGCCAACGCCATCGTCGCTCATGATGGGGTTGCCAATGCCCAGTACGGTAATAGGTTCCGGCATGATGCTAGGCTCTCTACCCGATTTCCGGGGCGTCGACAGGCTTCGCCCCACGCCGCAGCCACACGCCACCATTGACCATGGAGGACACACCGCCGTGGCGTTCCAGGGCGTCCGCACGGGTAGCCAGGTATACGTGGACGATCACAAAACTCCACAGCACAAACATGATCAGGGCGTGGATCATGCGGATGGTGGACACCCCCATCCAGTGCATGGGGTAGGCCACAATGACCCAAAACCAGTCTGTTTGGTTGTACAAACCGTAGAGCACTATGCCGCTGAGCATTTGGATCAGGCACATGACGTAAATGCCGGTGTAGGCGAACTGCTGCAGTGGATTGTGCGCGAGGTAAAGCGGTCCTTCTTTCTTCAGGAACAGGTAGTACTGTATGGTGCCCCACAGTCCTTTGACGTCCTCGTAGGAGTTGAGGGGCCAGAGGCTGCGCCATCGAAGCTGGCGGTCTTTGGCGGTGAAGGATAGTACGAGGCGGGAGAACCCGAGCCCCAGCCATAGGTAGGCCGAGACATAGTGGATGAGGCGTACCCAACCCATGAGGTATCCCACATCAGGGCCGGTTTCGGCTGCGGGGCCGAAGAACGGGTTCATGATGTAGTAGCCGCTCATGGACATGATGACGATGAGCGCCATGTTGGCCCAGTGCTGGAAACGCAGCGTGGCCGACCAAATGTTGATGCGGACCCATTCGTTGGGGTTGCTGGAGAATTTCTTGGCCACCTGGGAGGGTTTCTCTAGGACCATAGCCACGAACCCCTCAACAAAGAACTCCCCTACTGTGCCGTCTTCGGCGATTTCGGCAGACGCGACGGCCAGGCAGCGCTGTCCAGACATGCGCATCACTTCAGCGTTGCGGATAAATAGGGTGCGTTCCTCGCGGCTGATGGTGGCCTGAGCCAATACGGATTCCATGTCTCCGCGCATGATCATCACGTTTTTCGGCACGTCTTCCACGGGAAAATCATCGACCCTGACCAGCGAGTATTTACGTTTCGGGGTGGCTGGACTGAACTCATCTGTGGGAACCCTGATGGGAACAATATCGGGGCGGTTGACGCGCAGCGAGGCGTGCAGCGCTACGTCCACTGGGTCTTCCGAATCAAACGGCGCCACCGCAGCCATTGCGAGTAGTCGGCCGGGGCTGAGCTTGCGCACGCTGTAGGCTCGCGCCACGCGGATGACGCGCTGTGGGGAAGCAACGTTTGTCATGGGGTGATCACCTGAACCTGAATGTTGCCGTCGGGATCAAAAACATGCACCGCACAGGACATGCACGGGTCAAAGGAGTGGATGGTGCGCAGCGGCTCCAAGGGTTGCTTCGGATCCGCCAGGGGGTGGGTTCCACTGCTGGCCAGCGCCGCCTCGTAGGGGCCGAGATGTCCGTTGGGGTCACGTCCACCGGCGAGCCATGTGGTTGGAACCACAGCCTGGTAGTTGTCCACCTTGCCGTTTTTGATGGTCACCCAGTGGGTGAGAAAACCACGCGCCACCTCCATCATGGCGAAGCCGCTTGCCTTTTTCGGCCAGGAACTTGGCTCCCACTTGGTGGGGTCAAACACGTCGTAGTCGCCGTAGCGCAAGCCATCTTTGAAGGCTGGTAGAAGCTCGTGGGCTAGGTGATCTGCCGTGGTCACGGCCTCTAAGGCGCGGGCAAGTGTGCGGCCTGCGGTAGAGTTCATTTTTTCCAGCGGCACGTCCACCGCGTCGAGGGCATCGTTGAGCAGAGACACGGTTTTTGGGTGTCCTTGCAGGTAGGCAATGAGAACCCTGGCGATCGGGCCGACCTGAGCCGGGCGGCCGTCGTAACGCGGGGCCTTGGACCACGTGTACTTGTCGTTGTCGGCGAGCCAATCATACGGGGGTTTCGGGCCGGTGTAGCGTACCGTTGTTTCGCCCACGTCGGGGGTGACACCAGCATCATCGCCCTCGGTGTAGGTGTACCAGGCAGAGGAAATGTACTCCTTGATTTTCTTCGGGTCGAGTGGATGGACGGTGGTGTAGTCGCCGTCCATGATCACGCCACCCTTGATGTCAGTGTGCCCAGATGAGACTGGGCGTTCAGCGCCACCTTCGTACCGCGCGCCTCCCATGCCCGCCGCGATAAATGTTGGCGAGGAGGCACCAATGTCAAAATAGTCTTTATAAACAGACATGATCGCTAACGCATCGGGATAATAGCAGCCGTTAATAAAGTCCAGGATTTCATTCACCCACACCCCCATTTGATCCAGCTGGACTTGATTCACCGTCTCTGACTTATCCGGGTCAATGGAACAGGCCATGCCGCCCACCAGGAAATTCGGGTGTGGGTTTTTCCCACCAAAAATCGTATTAATGCGGATAATCGACCGTTGAAACTGCAGCGCATCCAGGTAATGCGACACAGCCATTAAATTTGCCTCAGGTGGGAGCCGGTAGTCGGGGTGATCCCAATATCCTCCGGTGAAAATACTGAGCTGCCCGGAGTCCAACACGCCCCGAATAGTGTCCCGAACCTTGGCAAACTGTGTCTCTGTGTTGCCCTTCCAGGTGGAACTAATAGATTTAGCAAACTCAACCGCCTTAGCCGGATCCGCATCCGCAGCGCTCACCACGTTGACCCAGTCCAGGGCATGCAAATGATAAAAATGCACCACGTGGTCGTGGATTTCCTGGGAGGCCATCACGAGGTCGCGGATCAGCTGAGCCTGTTTAGGAGGATTGGACCCAATGGCATCCTCCACAGCCGTCACCGATGCCACCGAATGCGTTCCAGTACACACGCCGCAAATACGGCCAACAAAAGCCCACACATCGCGGGGATCCCGCCCCTCCACAATGGTTTCAATGCCGCGGAATTGTGTAGATTCGCTCCAGGCGTTTTTAATCTGATTGTCGTCGCATTCCAGCTCAATGCGTAAGTGCCCCTCAATGCGGGTCAGCGGATCAATGACAACCCTTTCCGTAGCCATGTGAATTACTCGCCCTTCCCACTGTTGTTGGTGTCAGTATCTGTGTCGTTGGTACCTGAGCGCGGTTTCTCAAACACCTCATGGCCCCCGGCCAATAGATTCCGGCCCACCAGGCCACCCGCATGGTGATGGTCATCTACCTCACCGAAGGCGGCAAGCAGTTCCTCGTCATGGGTGCTTCGGCGGCGCGCCATGGATTTCACGGTGGTGATACTGCCATGGATCGCGGTGCCCACAGCGGCGACCCCAATAAGACCCCAACCAACCTTCTCCGCCGAGGCTTCAATACCCAGGCCTTCCACATCCGGCAGGGTGGAGTAAAACGGCGTGAACCTATCAAAAAAGTGCTTCTCTGTGCATCCAATACACGGGTGACCAGCACCAATGGGCCACCCAGATTTCATATTCCACTGAATGATGGGGCACGGACTGAAGGTGGAGGGACCCTTACACCCCACCTCATACAGGCACCAGCCGCTGCGGGCACCGGCATCATCAAAGGAGCGCACGAACTGCCCGGCGTCGAAATGCGCGCGGCGCGGGCAGGAATCGTGAATGCGCTGGTCGTAGGCGAACAGTGGGCGCCCTTCCGCATCCACTTTCGGTGGGGCGTCATGGGTGAGAATGTAGGAGATGGTGGCCGTGATCACCTCACCGATAGGTGGGCACCCGGAAACGTTGATCACTGGTTTGTCTTTGATGATCTCATCCACTCCCACTGCGCCCGTAGGATTCGGCTTGGCGGCCTGCACTGATCCGTAGACGGCGCATGCCCCCACCGCCAAGATCATACTGGCGTGTTCCGCCGCCTCTAACAGAATATCTTCCGAGCTTTTGCCGCCAATAGTGCAGTACACACCGTTTTCCGCCGTGGACACGGAACCGTTGACCACAAGAATATGCGGTTGCTGATTCAGCTCATGCAATGCGTGTTCCGCCGCCTCCCCCGACGCGGCCATGACCAGCTCGTTATAGTTTACGGACAGCAAATCCAGCACGGCATCTTCAACGGTAGTACCGCCCGAGCGCAGCACCGATTCCATGCAACCGGTGCATTCCTGCAACTGCAGCCACGCGACGTTGGGTTTGGTCACGTTTCCCAGCCGTTCAGCAATAAGGTTGGTGTTTTCCTCCAGTTCCTGCGCCGCCGCAGCCGGGGCACGCTCGGGGGAACCAAAGGCGAACACCGCCGCCAGGCCACCGCAGAGTTTCATAAAATCGCGTCGCGATACTCCCCTCCGCTCAAGGTTGTCGCGCAAGGTCTCACCCTGCCAGCTTCCACCTAAGTTCATTCGAACACGCCCCATCATCTCGGGTGACCTCGATTTCGGCCTTCATGCGCCAAAATCACCTTTAGTTGAAGCGTATCAACCACACCCCTCCCCGCGGGTGAAGTTCGGACGTTCGACTACCCCCAAATGTAGCCATCCGACCTGCTGCTTCCTCCCGTTTAGCACGCCGCATCACGCACCACGTGACACGCGTGACGACGCCCAAGCCCACACCGTTTCCACTCCAGGTTAACTGCCCCGAGATTAAAGCTCCGGCTTCAGTTCGGGTGAGAACCAGCGCAGCAGTTCAGCCATGCCCTCCCCGGTTTTCGCCGACACCTCAAACACTGGAACGCCCGGATTGACTTTCTCCAGGTTGGCAAGGAACAGCTTCCGATCAAAGTCCAGGTAAGGCAGCAAATCCACCTTATTCACCACTACCGCCTCCACAGAGCGGAACATCACCGGGTATTTCAGAGGCTTGTCTTCCCCCTCCGTCACCGCGTACACCATTAGTTTGCGATGCTCCCCCACTTCGAATTCCGCAGGGCACACCAGGTTACCCACGTTTTCGATAAGCACAAGGTCCAGCGCGGAAAGATCCAACCTGGACAGTGCCGCCGCCACCATGGGGGCATCCAAGTGACATTCCCCACCGAAGCCATTGCCCGTGTTCAGCAAGGAAATCTGCGCCCCATATCCACCTAGTCGATCAGCATCCAGTGAGGTTTCAATATCCCCCTCAATCACGCCGGTTCTTATTCCCGCAGCCTGCGCTGCCGCCAACACATGCTGTAGCACTGTGGTCTTACCCGAGCCGGGGGAGCTCATTACGTTGATGGCCTGCACGTTATGTGCATCGAAAGCTTCCCGATTGTGTGCGGCACAGTGATCATTCTCCGCAAAAATATCCTCTAGCACCTCAATGCGTTCCCGCCCGGTTTCGTAGCCGGAATGGTCGCCGTGGTCGTGGTGACTGTGATCGTGGGGGTGATCCCCGTGATGGTGCTCGTGTACCGTTCCGTCGTCGTGGCGGTGGAACCGACCCATGATGATCCTCCCTTGGATTCAACTAGCTTCAACGTCTATATCAATCACTCTAAATTCTTCACCGGTGACCACGGTTGTGGAGGCATCGCAGTAATCACACCCGAATCCCCACCCTTGTTTCTCTGTCACATGGCCCTCCGCACAGCGCAGCCGCACAGGAACCCAGGTCACATCCAGTTCGGCACCCTCTAGCTGAGTGTTCTTCGTGACAAAACCCCACGCATACACCAATGTTTCTGGCACCACCTGTCGCAATGCCCCTATTTCTAAGCGCACGGTGAGCACCCGTCTCCCCTCCGCAGCCTTACTGACCAGGCGGGCTAATTGGGTACTCAACGCTACTTCGTGCACAGACTCGAATCTAGCGTCTAGTCGGGCAGGGGTGGCAATGTGGAAGACCGCGACTGTGCTTGTCATGTAGGTCCATCGCCAGGTACACAAACAGGGCGTTTCCGTACCCGCCGGTAGACCTTTTTCTATGCAAAAGTTTGCACTAACGCTGTTCAAGACCGTTACGAGCGCCATGATCTATCAAACTGCCATTTCCCCGCCCCACTTCACCCACCCACTAGCATGAAACCCTATGGATGTGGTTCGACAACGCGTGGTGCTATGCGGCGTGGTGCAGGGCGTGGGTTTCCGACCACATGTGGCGCAGGTGGCAGCCCGCCACCCCATCACTGGCTTCTGCGGCAACGATGCCACCAGCGTTTTCATCGAAGCACAAGGCACCCGCGATGCCGTTGAGGCGTTCATCACCGACGTGTTGGCAACGCTGCCGCCGCTCGCTCGCATCCTCGACCGCACCGACACCAGCCTGCCCGTCACCGAGGAAGAGGGCTTTAGCATCGCGGCGTCGATAAGCACCTCAGGCGAACGCACACTGATCCCACCGGATGTGGCCACCTGTGATGAGTGCCTGGCGGACATGGCAGACCCCAGCAATCGCCGCTACCAGTACCCCTTCACCACCTGCACCAACTGCGGCCCACGGCTCAGCATCATTGAAGACCTCCCCTACGACCGCCCCAACACCACCATGCGGGTCTTCCCCATGTGCCCCGCCTGCGAGACCGAATACACCACCCCCACCGACCGCCGCTTCCACGCGCAACCCATCAGCTGCCCCAACTGCGGGCCACAGCTTTCCATGAGCATCGCCACAGCTAGGGCGCTTATCGACGCCGGGCACATCCTCGCCGTCAAAGGCATCGGCGGCTTCCACCTCATGTGTGACGCCACCAATGAGGACGCCGTCGCCGAACTACGCCGCCGCAAAACCCGACCTGATAAGCCCTTTGCCGTCATGGTGCCTGACCTGGACTGGGCGCGCCGACTGGTCACCCTCACCCCCGAGGAGGAAGAACTACTTACCTCCCCGGCACGACCCATCGTTATCGCGCCGGCGCGCGTGGAACTCCCCGGCATCGCCCCTGGCCTGGGCGATATTGGCGTGCTGTTGCCGTACACGCCGTTACATTCGCTGCTGGTGGATCGCCCAGTGGTGGCCACATCTGGCAACGCGGCGGGCGAACCGCTGTGCTTCACCAACGACGATGCCGTGTCCAAGCTGGACGCGCTCGCCGACGAGTTTGTGCTGCACGACCGCGATATTCACATTCCGGTGGAGGATTCAGTGTTTGTGGGAACCATGCCAAGCAGGCGTTCCCGGGGGTACGCGCCCCTGCCGATTCCGGTCGCTCCGGGTCCGACCGTCCTAGCCGTGGGTGGCGAGTTGAAAAACACGTTTGCCCTGGCACACGGCGACTGTGTGCATGTGTCAGCGCATGTGGGTGACATGGGGTCGCTGGCCAGCCAGCAGGCGTTTGACCGTGGGGTTGAGCAGATGCTCAGGATTCAACGCGCGGAACCATCGCTGGTGGCGTGTGACCTGCACCCCGGATATGCCACTACTGCGCTGGCGGAGCGCCTGGCCGAACGATTCAACGTTGACGTAATACCTGTGCAACACCACTATGCGCATGCATTGTCGCTGCTCACGGAGCACAGTGTTGATGAAGGGCCAGTGGTGGTCGGCACTTTCGATGGCACAGGCTACGGCCTAGACGGCACCATCTGGGGCGGGGAAATACTCACCATTGCGGAAGATTACGGCTGGTCCCGCACCTGGCATGTACCCTCGTTTCCGCTGGTGGGTGGAGATCGCGCCGTTCATCACCCCTGGCGGATCGCCGCAGGCATCAGCCACGCCTGGGACCTGGACATTCCCCTCCCCGACTCCCAGGAGGCTGCACTGGTGGCCTCGCAACTGGAATCTGGGTTCGGGGTTGTGCAGAGCAGTTCGCTCGGCAGGCTTTTCGACGCCGCGTCCTGGCTACTCACTGGCATCACCCCGACGTTTGAGGCACACGCCGCCATGCATCTTGAATACGTGGCGAACCGAGTCAATCACACCCGTGACACAACAAGCGCAGCAACATCGTTTCCAGTTTTATTCATGGAATTACTTTCCCCCGGTGACATATCGGAGCGTGCTTTACGGTTCCACCACGGGATTGCACGGCTCCTAGCTGCGCAGTTACGAGCCACCGCCGAGGCCGCCGGAACCCACACCATTGGCGTCACCGGCGGGTGCGCACTGAATCGACTCCTGATGCGGTTTCTTCAAGACGAGTTGGCGGACTACCACTTACTTACTCACCACCATGTACCCGCCAACGACGGCGGGCTGAGCCTGGGACAGGTGATGGCGGGGCGTCGTTACGCTTCCAACCAGTGACTTTAACCATAGTGCGGGGGCGCGAAGCACCAGGTTGAGTGGGATCCATGGAATTCATACCAAATGCTGGCGCGTGCCTAGCTACGCTCAACGTTATTAACAGAACGGGTGTTGTGCGGTGGATGGTTCGCGTCCCATCTCAGATGCCCGCAGACAATGGGTGGCAGATCATGAGCCACCTGGACACCACCGAGTATCTCAACGATCTTGCCAACTGGCAGATTGTTGACTTCAACGATCTGTGTGCCATCGAACCCGCCCTGATTGGCATTTGGGATATGCCGGTCGGCTCCGACTTGCAGATTGTGCGCGATGAGCTGAGCATACGCATCTTCGATACTCCGACCGGTCGGGAAATCCCCGTGGAAGCATGGTACGTGCCGCCGGACAAACGTGCTTAAGAAGTCCGCGTCAGCAAATCCTCGGCAGCGGGTCGCCCACCAGCATGTCCACCATGCGGGTGCCACCAAAGCCGGTGGTCAGCACTACAGAGGAAGCGGGTTCTTCCACGATGCGTCCGATACTCACCGCCTCTGGGCAGCCTGCAGCGTGTAATGCCTCCAGAGCCGCGTCCGCCTCCGCGTCGCTGACCACCACCACGAAGGTGCCTTCATTGGCCACATAGAGGGGGTCAATACCTAGCATGTCGCAGGCCCCACGGGTGAGATCGCGGACGGAAATCGCGGCGTCATCAAGCACAATGCCCAGGCCAGTGTCGCGGGCGAGTTCGTTCATCACGGTGGCCAGGCCACCGCGGGTGGCATCACGGAGCCAATGGGGCGAGACAGCGTTGAACAGCGCGGAAGTGTAGTGGTTGATCGCCTGCGTGTCGGATTCAATGGGAGCGGCAATGGCCAGGTCGCCGCGGGCAAGCATCACGGCCATGCCGTGGTCAGCAATTGGTCCAGACAGCAGAATCCTGTCCCCCACCTGTGGCTTCTCTGTCAACCTCCCGGCGGGCACCATACCCACCCCTGCGGTGGTGATGTACATCTTGTCACAGGCACCCTGAGGAACCACCTTGGTGTCTCCAGCGACGATGCGCACCCCGGCGCGCTCAGCGGCGACGCGCATCGCCTCGGCCTGGTGGCGCAGTTCCGCGATGGGCAGCCCCTCTTCCAGAATGAAGGCCACGGAAATAGCCGCAGGTTCCGCACCCGCGACGGCGAGATCGTTCACCGTTCCGTTGATCGCAAGTTCACCGATGCAGCCGCCGGGAAAGTTAATGGGGTTGACCACGTAAGAATCGGTGGAAAACGCCAGGGACGCGGCGTCGGCACCCGAAGCACTACCCGATGCGGAGCCAGCCGCAGCCAGGTCCGCCAACGCAAGCACCGCCGAATCCCCACGCGCATCCAGCACCTCATTGCCGTAACCGCCGTAGAACACGTTCTCCACCAGCGCCGCCGATGCTTTGCCGCCGGAGCCGTGGGCGAGGGTCACATAATCGTCGGTGAGGCGGAACGGCCGCGCCCGCACGCGATTGATGTTGGTGTTGACGGTATCTTCGTTGTCGTTGAGGCGATTCTTCGGATCCATGTGAACACATGGTAGTCGGGTACCCCCTATGGGTGCTGGTAGTGTCATACATGTCAGAAGGAGTGAAACATGTGCCTAGGGGTACCAGCCCAAGTCGTGGATATTCACGACACAGCCCGAGCCACGGTGAGCATCAGTGGCGTCTCCCGCATGATTTCCACCGACCTCATGATGGGTGAGGAACTCGCCGTTGGCGACTGGGTTCTCATCCATGTGGGTTTCGCGCTCGGGAAAATTGACGAAGCCGAAGCCACCGAAACGCTGAAGCAAATCAAACAACTCGGCGGCGGCACATTCGAAGACGAATTGGAATCCTTCACCTCCTCACAGATTGAGTGACTTGAACTATGAAATACGTTGACGAATTCCGCGACCCCGACGCCGCAAAAGCCCTGCTCACCCGCATCCATAACGACGCCGAGAAACTAGGCCGATCCATCTCCCTCATGGAGGTCTGCGGCGGGCACACCCACACCATCTACCGCTACGGGCTGGAAAACCTACTGCCCAGCTCCATTGAACTGGTGCACGGCCCCGGCTGCCCAGTATGCGTGCTGCCGATGGGCCGGGTTGACGACGCCCTGTGGCTCGCTCAGCAGCCCAACGTCATTCTCACCTGCTTCGGCGACATGATGCGCGTGCCCGGCTCCACCGAATCCCTCATGCAAGCCCGCGCGCGGGGTGCCGACGTCCGCTTCGTCTACTCGCCCCTTGATGCCCTCAAGCTCGCCAAAGAAAACCCCTCCAAGGAAGTCATCTTCTTTGGCATCGGCTTTGAAACCACCGCCCCCTCCACCGCAGCGACCCTGGAGGCGGCCCGCGTAGGCAACGTGGCCAACTTCTCTGTGTTCAGCAACCACGTTGCCATCGAACCTCCACTCCAAGCACTCATCAACGGCGGCGACACCAACGTTGACGGCTTCATCGCGCCCGGGCATGTTGCCACGATTGTGGGTACGAAGGCTTTTGACTTTCTGCCCACACAGCACAACAAACCCACCGTCATCGCGGGATTCGAACCTTTGGACATCCTTCAAGCCGTGGACATGCTGCTCACGCAGTTTTTGGCACGCGACCTCTACGGCAAACCCGCCCGCGTGGAAAACCAATACGCGCGCGTGGTTTCAGAACAAGGCAATGCTGTGGCTTTGAAACTCATGTCGCGTGTCTTTGAAGTGCGCAAGACCTTCGAATGGCGCGGACTTGGATGGATTCCCGAATCCGGCCTGGCCATTGCAGAGGAATACGCGCAATGGGATGCCGAGAAGCGCTTCGACATCCCCGGCAACCGCGTGCCCGACCCCGCAGCCTGCGAATGCGGATCCGTGCTGACCGGCAAAATCAAGCCCTGGCAGTGCCGTGTCTTTGGCACCGCCTGCACGCCCGCAACGCCCATCGGCACCTGCATGGTCTCCCCCGAGGGTGCCTGTGCCGCCTACTACAATTTCGGGCGCATCAACCGGGAGGCTGCTGCGGCTGCAGCTGGAGCGCTGTAGCACGTTTCACGTGCCTATGAGTTAGCCCTCTACCTCATCAACAAAATGAGCAATAATCTGCTCATCAGTTTTCTCTTTGTCCGGATCGAGCGAATAGCAGAAACTGATATTCGTATCGTCCTTGAACCTATCATACAATTCTGGGCGCAGCAACTGTGATTTTTGTGAATTAAAGCTTGAGCGCCTCCTTAGGGAGCCGTCATCATTCTTACCATTCCTCCTCATATGAGTGCAGTAAATTTTATCTGGATCCTCATTATCCGAAATACCCAACTGCCGCACAATAGCTTTTTTCTGATCTTCACGAACTTCCGGGATAGAGACAGGAATAAATTCACCAAGATACTCGGAAAATTGCTCAAGGATATCACCTAAGTTCTGCGAATACTCGATGTGAAAAAACTCTCTAATTTCCCTAGCTCCAGCCATTAGACCACCCCTGTTTGCCCCCGTCAAAAGCGAGTCAGCAATATCGCCTTTCCTCATGAAACACAAACCAACAAAGGCATATTTACTTGGTCTTGGTCCGTCCCCATAATCCGTAACAGTAACGTAGTAACCCAAGTCTTTATAGACAAAATCAAAACACGTCACCACCCACCCATGCTCTCGCATTGATTCTCGCAATGGCCCCAAATTTTTTAACGGATTTTTCTTTAACGAAGGATTCATCTTTAACCTCTCCACATATTAAAAATCGCGACACATAGTACAGATTTCCACTGCCGCAGATGCTTGATTAGGTACGACCATATATCGCATATCATACCGAGGAAGTTAAAAAGATGCAAACTATTTACATCAATACTAAGGCGATTGACTTAGTTAGCTAGACATCCGCGCTAAGCATCTTGCTGACCTTAACCGCACAGTAACCCCGCTTAGGGGTGACATGTAACCGAACGCATGTATGCGGGAACATTCTCCACCGCAGCGCGCATTCCTTTAGCGTAAAAGTTGATAACGGTAGAGGTGTTTCATATGCACAGATCGCGAATACTCGCAGCTCTCGGCACCATCATCGGGCTGGGACTGGCGTTGATGCCGCCCGCAGGGGCCGCAGAGGACATGGATCCCACGGTCGTCGTTTTGGACGCATCAGGGTCCATGCTGCAAAAAGACGTGGGTGGACAGACCCGCATGGACGCCGCAAAACAAGCCACCACCGAGTTTGTATCCGAAGCCCCCAAGGACGCACAGCTCGGCCTGGTTACCTACGGCACGGGCACCGGCAGCAGCGATGCTGAAAAAGAAGCAGGTTGCAGGGACATCACCGTGCTCGCCAAGCCCGGAGAGAAGCCTAGCGACGCCCTGAAAAATGAGGTCAACGGTCTGCAACCCAGGGGATACACGCCCATCGGCAATTCCCTGCTCAAAGCCAACGAACTACTACCCAAGGACGGCAAACGCTCCATCGTGCTGGTCTCTGACGGCATCGACACCTGCGCACCACCGCCCGTCTGTGACGTGGCCAAACAACTCAAGGAACAAGGCACTGACCTGGTAGTTCACACCATCGGCTTCATGGTTGACGACGCCGCGCGCGCCGAACTCACCTGTGTCGCCAACGTCACTGGTGGCACCTATGCCGATGCTTCCAGCAAAGAAAGCTTGAAAGCCACACTCACCAAGGCCGCCACCCGCACGGCCGTGGGGTATCAAGCAGCACAAAAAACCATCGAATTCACGCCAAACCAAGGCGACGCCCAGACCCTTGAGGTAGGCACCGTTGATAATCCAGCCAGGATTTCCGCGAAACCACCAACAATGCCCATGTCTAAGAACAGCTTTGTCAAAGTGAACTTCCCCAACAACCACCGCCTCCACGTGGGCTACACCGTAGTACCCAACAAGATTGGCACCAGGATGCTGGGGGACCCATACAGTCTGGGCATGGCTATATACGGGCCAGAAGCATCGAGCCCTTCCCTCTGCGGGGATACTGACGAAAATTACGTGACCAGCGTCGATGATGCTGAACCAGAGCTCGGCTGGCTGATGTCTACCAAGGAAAACAGCAACGACTGCCCACCAGACAAACTCTATCTTGGCGTACGCACACAAGACGCCCCACACACCGTGGACATGACCGTCGCAGCCGTCCCCATCCCCAGCGACAAAGGAGACGCCTTCAACGAATCCCCCAGCGCAGCACGCACCAAAACCGACGTTCTACCCTTCGCCGCCGGGAACACCACAGAGGTCAAAGGGGGAACCCAAGCAGACAACGCCCCCGAGGTCAACGACACCGCCATCTCTGAAATTGTGGAGGGAGAAACCCAATACTTCGCAGCACCCGTGGGCTGGGGCCAAGCGCTGGACGCAACAGTGGAAGTCCTTGATGACCCATCAGACAAAGAAAACAGCGCCTCGGATAAAGTTGCACGCGTCCTTAAGTTCAGTGCAGTGAACTCCCTCGGCGAGGAACAATCCCTCATCGAAGACACCGACACGCTCAGGGTGGCTGACATCAGAAAACCTGTGGCAACTGGCACCATGTACCCCATTTCCTACGCCAACGTTGACACCGGCCGCATGGAACAACAAACCTCATGGCTCGCCGGAAAAAACTACTTCCGGGTCCGGTTTGAACGCTACGTTGGCAGCACCGACGAACACACCCAACTCAAGCCAGTGAAATACCGCGTAACACTCAGACCATCCGGCAAAGAAGTTGCGGGGCCAAAGTTTGATAACACGGCGGTGAAGAGTTCCGGTGGGAGCGATTCCCCTTCTACGACCATGACAGCACCAGATTCCACAGCTCAGGCGCAGAAGACAGGACTGAGCCAGTGGTTGTATGTGGGTGTTGGCGCACTTGCCGTGCTGCTATTGGTTGTTGTGGGCGTGATCATGTGGATTGTGAGGAGGAGTAGGGGGTAAGAAAGTCACGCACCCACAAAAGCAGTTCGCTTCATGATCCCCCGAATTGGAATCGTTGCCGCTATTGCATGCGGTGGCGGCATTATCTGGGAATACACGTTACACTATTGTGCAACTAAAATCACGGCGGCATAGAAAAGGTAATGCTCCCAATTGGAACCACGCAAGAATGATAAGTCAGTATCCACATGGCTCGGTTTAAACAGTGACGATGGCCCGAACATTGACGGACGATCAGATATTCCTCTAGCAAAATCGATGCCTGGCATTCAAAGAATACTAATCCTTATTGTTTGGGGTTTCGTTTGCTTGGGAACTTTTTTCTTCTTTAAAGAGTTGAAAATTAATGTTGCCGCCGCTTTACTCGCAGTATCGCTTTTCACCAATGGCCTAGCAGTGATATCCAGTACCACTAGGTAAAGGAAAACCTCCCTACGTCTTGTGTCCTCAGCTACCCTAGTCACGTGACTGACGACGCTAACTCCACAGACACCGACACTCCGCAAGCACTCCCATGTCTCCCCCGGCTTCGCCGCGGTAAAGCTTTCTTCGAGGCTGACAGCATGGCCCGGTTGGGCTTGCACATCAAGCTCGCCGAACAGGCCCTCATCGCGGCAAAAACCGAGGCGCTGAAGCCTTTCGGATTGCCGGTCGCACAGTATGCGGTGCTTGCGGCGTTGTACTACCACCCGGGGCAGTCGTCAGCGCAGTTGGCACGAACCGCCGCTGTCACTCCGCAGACGATGGCGAGTGTGTTGGCGCGGTTGGAGGATAAGAAACTCATCAGCCGTACCCCCTCGGAAGCACATGCGAAGGTCCTGCTCACCTCCCTCACGAAAGAAGGGGAAGAACTTGTCCTCCAGGCCGACGAGCAGGCGCGCGCGGTGGAGCAGCGCCTGCTCGACGAGTTCACTCAGGCGGAACAAGAGCAGCTAAAAGACCTGCTCACCCGCGCCAGGGAACTCCTCCGCACCCAGTCCAAACGACCCTCTACCCCATAAGTTTCTTCCGCAGCGCCTCATCCTTGGCCAGCACCTCGTCACGCATACCCTCCTGGTATGCCACCATTTTGTCCAACAGTTCGGGAATGCCAGCTGAAAGGATCCGCACGGCCAGCAGGCCAGCGTTTTTCGCACCACCAATGGAGACGGTGGCCACTGGCACGCCGCCCGGCATTTGCACGATGGAGAGCAGCGAGTCCATGCCGTCGAGGTCTTTCAGCGCTCGCGGGATGCCAATCACGGGCAGTGGGGTGGCTGCCGCCACCATGCCAGGCAGGTGTGCGGCCCCACCGGCGCAGGCGATGATGCATTTCAGCCCACGTGTGTGTGCTTCCTTGGCGTAAGTCAGCATGCGCTCTGGAGTTCGGTGCGCAGAGACCACCCCCACTTCGAACGGAACGCCAAAGTCGGCCAGCACATCAGCGGCGGGTTCGACGGTGGTCCAGTCGGAATCGGACCCCATGATCAGGCCAACAAGTGGGTTCATAGCAGCACTCCTTTGTAAAGTTAAGACACGTATCCGTCAGCCCACACGGCATGGACCAGGAAATGGGCGGCGAGCTGGGCGCGGCGTCGTAAAGCGGCAGAAGCGGCAGGGCTGTTACCGGAAACATTGACGTGCCCGATTTTACGTCCCGGGCGCCAGGTTTTGCCGTACAGGTGGATTTTCGCATCGGGGAACCTACGCCACACCTCGGCCATGCGCTGCGGCATGGGCATGTCGGGGTCGTCGGGTCCGCCCAGCACGTTCGCCATCACCGTGGTTTCGGAGAGCATGTCTGTCGAGCCGAGCGGCAAATCCAGCACGGCCCGCAGATGCTGCTCAAACTGGCTGGTCACACACCCGTCCTGCGTCCAGTGGCCAGTGTTGTGGGGGCGCATGGCCAGCTCGTTGACCCAGATGCCCTCGGCATCCTCAAACAATTCCACCGCTAGCACCCCCGTTACCCCCAATTCAGTAGCAATCTGCACCGCCAGTTCCCGGCTTTGCGACGCCCGGTCCTCCCGCAAGTCCGGCGCCGGAGCAACTGCCTCCGCACACACTCCCCCAACCTGTACGGATTCCACCACCGGCCACGATGCCACCTCACCTGACGGGGTGCGAGCCACCATCGCGGACAGTTCCCGCACGAGCTCAACCTTCTTTTCCGCCATGAGCGGCACGCCCTGGCCGAGCAAATCCTCCACCAGCTGTTCTAGCTCCTCAGCGCCGTGTGGGAACCACACACCCTTGCCGTCGTAGCCACCGCGGCGGGCTTTGAGGCACACCGCACCATCAACCTGCCGGTAAAAATCCAACGCGTCCTGCGCAGTCTCAATGGCTACGAACGGCGGCACCGGCGCACCCATACCCTGGAGGCGCTCACGCATGACCAGTTTGTCTTGGGCGTTCACCAGCGCATGCGGCCCAGGTTGAACATTAATCCCCTCCGTTATGAGGGTTGTCAGGTGTTCGGTGGGCACATGCTCATGGTCGAAGGTGACCACGCTGGCACCACGAGCGGCGTGGCGGAGGTCGTCAAGGTTGGTGTAGTCGCCCAGCACCACGTCTGCGGCCACTTGAGCAGCGGACGCATCGAGTGCTCCTGCCAGCAGGCGTATCGATTGCCCTAGCTCGACCGCTTCGGTCTGCATCATTCGGGCAAGCTGGCCATCGCCCACCACCGCCACAACGGGCATCCCGGGGGCGTGTGCGCTCACATTGTCAACAGTGTTCGGGAGGTTAGTCACGCGCTCAACTATAGCGACACACACCCGGCGCGTTGATCAGCGCAATGGTTGGTAGCGGTTCGGGTACTGAGGCCCACCAGCTGACCCACCTGAACCGCCGTAGCCTCCACCAACCTGCCCTGCAGCGTTGTGATGCGCCACGGCAATGGCATCGTTGATGGTCTGCGCTATTTTCTTCGTTCGCGGCATGTTGCGGATCAGAATGGGCCCGAAGCCATGGGTGTTCACGATCAGGTGGTTGCCGCGCCGCGAGGCATTGTAGATTCCCACCAGGGGAATGGTGTCCAGGCTGGTGGTCAGCCCGGGGGCACGCAACAGCACGCGGCTGGTGGTCACCACAAGCCGCGAACGGCAGGTACGCACGAGCGGAAGCACGAAACGCAGGAAGCCCAGCACCATCCACGCCACCACCAGCATGTTGCGACCTTGGACGCTCAGGGTCAGTCCGGTTTGCACGCCAAGTTCGTCGTAGGTGGGAATGCGATCAAAATACCCAATGATCATCCACCCCAGCCCTGTGATCAGCAGCAGCTCCAGGGTGGGAAACAGCATAGCGCGCATTGTCGCCGTCACGTTGACCAGGATGTGTTCACCTGGCGCGAGTTTGGGGTTGGCCATGTTATTGCAACCTCAGGTGTGTCACATCGCCTGCGGCAAGAACGTGCTCAGATCCCTGCTTATCGACGACCACCAATCGGCCATCGTCGGCAACGTCGCGGACGGTGCCCAACAACTCTTCATCACCGGGGAGCAGGACTTTCACATCAGCGCCAATGCTGGAGCACACGGCACGGTAGTCGGCCATGAGCTGCGGGTCCGCATCTACCCACTGGTTGATGCGGTGATGCAGTGCCAGCAGCACGTCAGCGGTGAGCTGCGCGCGGTCAATCTCAATGCCAGGTGCTTCCAGGTCGAGTGAGGTGGCGTGTGGGACGGGCAGCTCCTCGGTGGTGATGGAGACGTTCAGCCCCAAGCCGATGACCACCGCAGGTTCGGGGCCTAAACTGACCGCCTCGGCAAGGATGCCGCAGAGTTTACGCCCATCAATGAGCACGTCATTGGGCCATTTCAGCTGGGGTGTGAGTTTGTCGGTGGCATCGGGGTGGCGTGCTGCGGTGGCGGTCAGGGCGTCGATAATGGCAAGCCCCGAGACCAGTGGCATGGTGCCCAAGCGTTCGATGCTTTCGGCAGTGGGACGGATGAGGATGGAGAGGGTGACTTGGGAACCTTTGGGGGCGGTCCAGACGCGTCCGTGGCGGCCACGGCCGGAGTTTTGGTATTCGGTGACCGCTGCGGTCCATGCGGGGGCGTTCTGGTGGCCCGCTGCAACGAGGTCCGCGTTGGTGGATCCGGTGAAGGCCGTGTAATCCACCCGCGCGTAAGGTCCGTTGGGGTTGGCAACGGCGGCGCGGATTGCCGCAATGTCAACGGGTTCACGAGAAGTCATAGAACACACTCTAGCGTTTTTCTTGGGTGTGAAATATTGTCGCCACACCACCATCACATCAAAGCCACAGGCAGGCGGACAGATGTTGGCCGCAAATAACCTCGGATAGCGTCGAAAAGACATTGAAGTGTTATCAAACCGTGTCGTTCGGCCGCCCTTACCAGTGTCATGCACCACATTTCATGACCACACCCACACGATGCATTTTTGTTTCTGTCCGGTTAGCACGGCTGCAACCTGCGGATTTGTGGGTTTAGCGGACTAATAAACAATGTCAGTGGCCCAAATCACGCCTCTTTTGTTCTGGAAAACAAGGATGGTTTGGTCTAGGCTTCCAAAACATGACCATTTCCTCACCTTTGATCGACGTTGCTTCCCTCCCCGACATCAACACCACGGCCGGCAAACTCGCCGACCTAAAAGCTCGTCGTGCTGAAGCCACTTATCCCATGGGCAGGCGCGCCGTTGACAAGGTGCACCAGGCTGACCGCCTCACAGCCCGTGAGCGCCTAGACTTCCTCCTTGATGAGGGATCCTTCATTGAGACCGACCAACTTGCCCGCCACCGCACCCACGCATTCGGCATGGGCGCCAAGCGCCCCGCCACCGACGGCATCGTTACCGGCTGGGGCACCATCGATGGTCGCGAAGTATGCGTGTTCTCCCAAGACGGCACCGTATTCGGTGGCGCCCTAGGCGAGGTTTATGGCGAAAAAATGGTCAAGATCATGGAACTGGCCGTACAAACCGGCCGTCCTTTGATCGGCCTGTACGAAGGTGCCGGCGCCCGCATCCAAGACGGTGCCGTCTCCCTCGACCTTATTGCGCAGACCTTCTACCACAACATCAACGCCTCCGGCGTGGTTCCGCAGATCTCCGTGATTATGGGTGCCTGCGCGGGCGGCAACGCTTACTCCCCAGCACTGACGGACTTTGTGGTCATGGTGGATAAAACCTCCAAGATGTTTGTCACCGGCCCGGACGTTATCAAAACCGTGACCAGTGAGGACATTAGCCAGGAGGACCTGGGTGGCGCCTCCATCCACATGGAAACTGCCGGTAACTCGCACTTCACTGCAGAATCCGACGAGGAAGCCCTCGAATGGGTCCAGGAGCTGGTGAGCTTCCTTCCCTCCAACAACCGCTCCTACGCCCCGTTCACGGAGTTCGAACGCGAAGAGGGAGCCATCACCGACAACCTCACCGCAGACGACCTGCGCCTTGATGAGATGATCCCGGACTCCCCCACCGTCCCCTACGACGTCCGCAACGTGATCGAGTGCATCACCGACGACGGCGAATACCTGGAGATCCAGGAAGACCGCTCCCCCAATGTGGTCATCGCTTTCGGACGCGTCGAAGGCCAATCCGTGGGGTTCGTGGCCAACCAGCCACTACACTTCGCAGGCTGCCTGGACATTGACGCCTCAGAAAAGGCCGCCCGCTTCATCCGCACCTGCGATGCCTTCAACATCCCGATTGTGATGCTTGTCGACGTCCCCGGCTTCCTCCCCGGATCTGGCCAAGAGCACAACGGCATCCTCCGCCGCGGTGCCAAGCTCCTGTACGCCTACGGCGAAGCCACCGTTCCGAAGATCACCGTCACCATGCGCAAAGCCTACGGCGGAGCATACTGCGTGATGGGTTCCAAGGGCCTAGGTGCCGATCTCAACCTCGCATGGCCCACCGCCCAGATCGCCGTCATGGGCGCCGCCGGTGCCGTCAACTTCCTACACCGCCGGGAAATCGCCGACGCTCAGAATAAGGGCCACGACGTTGAGGAACTGGTTAAGTCCTTCGAGCGCGAGTATGAGGACTACATGCTCACCCCGTACCTCGCCGCCGAACGCGGACTTATCGACGCCGTGATCCTTCCCAACGAGACCCGAGGCCAGATTGCACGCAACCTGCGACTACTTCGTGACAAGAACGTACACCGCCCGGCCCGCAAGCACGGCAATATCCCGCTGTAAGATTTAAGGCTCGTACCTTATATTTAGGCAGTCCCTGTACCGGGACTGCCTAATTCTTTGGCTACCCCCAAATATGTGTGGTTACCCACCACTTTGTGTAGCCACTTTGCCCACAACGGGAAATTTTTCTCCCCTACCCTTTACACTTATCCCATGACGACTGCCACACAGAATCATACTGAGGGCACTACCGCCCCCGATCTGACTACCACCGCAGGCAAACTTGCCGACCTGCGCTCCCGCCTGGCCGAGACAAATGCCCCGATGGGGCAGGCCGCCATTGAACGTTCCCACGATGCGGGCAAGAAAACCGCACGTGAACGTATCGAGTACTTACTAGACGATGATTCCTTCGTTGAAGTTGATGCCCTTGCCAGGCACCGTTCCAAGAACTTTGGACTTGACGCAAAACGCCCCGTGACTGACGGCGTGGTTACCGGCTACGGCACCATTGACGGCCGTAAGGTGTGCGTCTTCTCCCAAGATGGCGCGATCTTTGGCGGCGCATTAGGTGAGGTCTATGGCGAGAAAATCGTCAAAATTATGGATCTGGCCATCAAAACTGGTGTGCCACTGATTGGCATCAACGAAGGCGCGGGTGCCCGCATTCACGAGGGTGTCGTGTCCTTGGGCTTGTATTCCCAGATTTTCTTCCGCAACACACAAGCCTCCGGCGTTATCCCCCAAATTTCCCTCATCATGGGGGCCTGCGCGGGTGGGCACGTCTACTCCCCCGCTCTTACAGACTTCATCATCATGGTGGACAAGACCTCCAAGATGTTCATCACCGGCCCGGATGTTATCAAAACCGTCACCGGCGAGGAAGTCAGCCAGGAGGAACTGGGTGGCGCTAACACTCACATGAGCATGTCCGGCACCTCGCATTACACCGCGACTGACGATGCCGACGCCCTCGACTGGACCCGTGAACTTGTGTCCTATCTGCCATCTAACAACCGCGCCGAGGCTCCCCGCGCGGAAGCAGACATCATGGTCGGTTCCATCAAGGAGAACATCAACGACTCCGATCTGGAATTGGATACCCTCATCCCAGATTCCCCGAACCAGCCGTACGACATGAAAGACGTGATCACCCGCGTTGTCGACGATGGTGACTTCCTGGAGATTCAAGAAGGTTACGCCGAGAACGTACTCATCGGTTTCGGCCGTGTTGAAGGACGTTCGGTAGGCATTGTTGCCAACCAGCCGATGCAATTTGCAGGCTGCCTAGACATCAAGGCGTCGGAAAAGGCCGCGCGTTTCGTGCGTACCTGCGATGCCTTCAACATCCCGATCATCGAATTTGTGGACGTCCCTGGCTTCCTCCCCGGCACCTCTCAGGAATACGACGGCATTATCCGCCGCGGTGCAAAACTGCTGTTCGCCTACGCTGAAGCCACCGTGGGCAAGATTACTGTGATCACCCGCAAGTCCTACGGCGGTGCGTACTGCGTGATGGGATCCAAGGATATGGGTGCCGATATCGTGTTCGCATGGCCCACCGCCCAGATCGCCGTCATGGGTGCCGCCGGTGCCGTCGGCTTCATCTACCGCAAGGAGCTGAAGCAGGCCGCCGCCGAAGGTAAAGACGTGATGGCGGTGATGAAGGAGTACGAGCGCGAGTACGAGCAGACACTAGTCAACCCCTACATGGCTGCTGAACGCGGCTACGTGGATGCGGTTATTCCGCCATCTGAGACCCGCGGTCAGATTATTGAAGGCCTGCGGCTTTTGGACCGCAAGGTTGTCAGCGTGCCCGCCAAGAAGCACGGTAATATTCCGCTGTAGAACCCACCAATAACGGGAGTGTACACATGTCCGAATCCACAAACAGCGGGGCTAACCAGGAAAAGCCCGCGAAGCCGTTCCTTCGCATCCTCAAGGGCAACCCGGATGCTACACAGGTAGCCACCCTAACCGCGCTGTTTGCCACCATGGCCAGCAATGCGGCAGCCGCTCAGGAACAACGGCGTGACCGCAACCTGTGGGGCAACCTGGACGAGCGCCTACGCCGTCCCATGAGCTACAGCCCCTCCGCGTTCCAAAACGTGAGCTTCTACTAAGGGTGTGAGTTTCACAGAGGTCTATCTGCAGGCACAAAGCCTGGCAGGTAGACCTCTTTTGTTGGAGTAGCGGTTTCCCGCACCCTGCGGTTGCACCTTCTACTTCCCTGGGAAATGGCTTCTCAGCAGTTCAAGATTATTTTCCACGGTGTGGCGGAGAAACACCGCCGGATCATCCACCACGCCGACAAGGTGTCCGAACAGTTCAAAACTGATCACGCCGTAGATGGCCACAAAAAACGATGCCATGTATTCCGGCAGGTAATCCATTGGGTCGTAGACTACACCGTCTGTAAGGTAGACACAGCTGGCAGCGAAAATCCGCCCAACCCCGGCCGCAGGAGGAATGGTGTCTTGGGGGGCTTTGTACCCCGGCACGGGCGTGCCGTAGATCAGCGCGTATTTATGAGGGTTGTCACGTGCCCACTGGCGCAGCGTCATGGCCAATAACACCACCAATTCAACGGTATCGTCCCAGGTGGTGGGCGGGGGCGTGGCGTGAGCATCAAACGCAGCTTGCACCGCGGCGGTTTGTTCGTTGAAGGCGCGAATGATCATCGCGGTGTAGAGCTGGTCAATCCCGTTGTAGTAGCGGTATAGCGCAGAGGGCGCCATGCCCACATCTTGAGCTACTTTACGGAGACTTATGCCGCTAGCCCCAACTTCGGCAAGTTGCCGCTCAGCCGCCTCAATGATCTTTTTTTCTGTCGCAGCACGGGCAGTGGCTCGTTTTCCTACGGCTCGCTTTCCTTGTGACTGCGGGCGGGTCGGACTCATGTGATGCATTATCTCACATCATGTGATCTTTCACCACAAAACGAGAACACTGTTCTCACTATGCTACAGTAAAGAGAGAACACCGTTCTCGAAAGGATCGTCATCATGGCACGCCACCTCATCATTGGCGCAGGCCCCATTGGCCGCGCCACCACCACAGCCCTACAGAAGAGGGGCCACACTGTCACCATCGCCACCCGAAGCGGAACGCGCTACGGTAGCGCAGAGAGTGTCACCCTGGATGCCACCGACACCCCAGCACTCACCCGCGCAGCCACAGGATGCGACAGCATCATCGTCTGCACCAATCCGCCCTACCACCAGTGGGCAAAGGAATGGCCTCCCATCATCGACTCGGTGGTGCGCGCGGCCGTCGATACGCAGGCACGCATTGTGCTCATGGGAAACCTCTACCCCTTCGGACGACCCACCGGCCCCATGACCAACGCCACACCCAAAAACCCCACAGAGACAAAAGGTCAGGTCAGAGCCGGACTATGGAAAACACTCACCCAGGCCGCCGAGCAACACGGCATCCTCGTGTCCGAGCTACGGGCAAGCGACTACTTTGGCGACGACGCCGGGCCTGTCACACACCTCGGAGACCGCTTCACCACACCTGTCCGTAACGGCAAAACCGCACGAGTCATCGGTGACCCCGACGCACTACATTCTTGGTCCTACCTCCCCGACATCGGAGAATGCCTAGCCATCCTCGCCACCACACCCGAACTATCAGGCAAATACTGGGTTGGGCCATCCTCAGGCAATGCCACCATGCGGGAGATCGCACGCCACATCAACCCCAAGGCATCCGTCAAACAGCTCCCACCAGCAATGCTCAAAACCATTGCACTGTTCTCGCCCATGGTGCGCGAAGTGCTGGCCATCCACTACCAACACACCGACACCTACGTCCTGGACGACTCCGAACTCCAGCGCGCTTTCCACTTCACCCCGACCCCACTCGCCAGCATCTTCCCTAATCCGTAGGCTAGGTGCATGCGCATCGTCCTCGCCTCCGCCTCCCCTTCGCGGCGCTTCATCCTCGAATCAGCCGGGGTGGATCCCATCATCCACCCCGCCAACATCGACGAAGACGCCCTCATCGCCTCGCTTAACGACGCCCCACCACGCGAGGTCATCCTTGCGCTCTGCGCCGCAAAAGCGGAGGCAGTGGCCGCTCAGTATCCCGACGACATTGTCATCGGCTGTGATTCCATGCTGCTGCTTAATGGGACCCTCCAAGGAAAACCCCACACCATTGATGCGACCATTAACCGCTGGAAAGCCCAACGCGGCAAGACCGCCGACCTTATCACCGGGCACTGCATCGTCGCGCCAGGTGGTGAACAGCGGGTACTGGACGCGGCGTCAACAAGCGTAACTTTTGGCGATGTGAGCGATGCCGACATTGATGCCTACGCGCGCAGCGGCGAACCACTCGAATGCGCAGGCGCTTTTACCTTAGAAGCGCTGGGCGGCTGGTTCATTGACCGCATCAACGGCGACCCCTCCAATGTCATCGGGTTATCGCTGCCACTGGTGCGGCGTGCGCTGTACAGCTTTGGCATTGATGTTGCCGACGTGTGGCGCTAGCTAGATGGGGCTGACGGTTCTCAGCCCTTCCTCACCTAGAGCGGCGCTTCCCTGCCTCACAACAACGCGGTTCGCACAAGTGCAGCCACGCGCAGTGCTCATGAACTGACCGACAGTGCACCGGTGAGAGAGGTACGTATCACGGAAGCAACCGTTTCGGCAGCTCAGTAAATTAAATATAATTAATAGCTGAAAATTGAACAGGAACGAGACTGCATTTTTTAGAAATTCTTGATATTCTCACAGTATGCAGTCCTTCTTTGTGCTCCTCACCGCGCTTGGCTCCGTGGTTGCGATGCTCACTCAACTGCTGTCCGGTATCCCAGCCGAAACCGGCTCACATGGCGCATCGCAGGTCACCAGCCAAGAATCCGTGCTGCGCAATGTTCAAGGCGACATCGTTGTCAACGGCATATCCGTTGGAATGCCGCGTGACACCGTCGAAGGTCTGAACCCTGACTTTCCCAAGACAAGTACCGATTCCCACAGCGAAACCGGGCAGCACCTTGCGGAAGTGAGCTACAAAAACTCACGCTTCTACTTCACGCCCACTGAAAACGGGTCAAAGGTAGAGCGCATCAGCGTGCAACAAACCCCCGACGGGATTAAAATCGGTTCGCCGATTCTTGACGCCTCGGCAAAGTACAGCGCTCCCATCCACGCCTACCGATCCTCCAACGGACACACCTACGCCGTCTATGATGCCAACTCGGCACTTGATCTGGCCTGGGTCTTCGCCTACGACAGCAACAAGATCACCGAGGTGATCATCACCTCGGGTCTGGAAAAATACAAAGCCGACGCCAAAGCCGCAAAAAACGGCTCCTAGTACAAGGTAGCGCCAACACAAGACGCTGGGCCACTGAACGTTATCATCCGTTCAGCAGCCCAGCACTTTTATGTGTGTTATGTGTGCCCACTCCCCTCAGCGCCTGCGGGGATAATCCGAAACGGACCGCACCCCAAACAACGCGCCCGCCAACCAGGAAAGCCCAACGATAAAGAGCAAAAACAGGCCATACACTTCGATGTACTGCAGATCCCAGTGGGCAAATCTACTGAAAAGCTGCGCGTTGCTCAGGTAGTTGACTGTACCTGGAATCACCAGGCACAACGTGCCTGCCACCGCACCAGCGAGACCAACAACCATGCCCTGGGCCCCAGCGTATCGCCGCACCAAGGACTTCGGCGCGCCCAACGCTGCCATCGCCTCCATGTCACTGCGGGATTCCGCAGCCGCTAGGAACACGATGAGCAGAACAACCCCAATGGTCAACGCCCCAGACATAGCGACTTGCGGCAGCAGAATCACGAGGTTTTCAGGTTGAGATGCCCCAGGTAACGTGACCGTCATATGTCGCACACCGTGAGGCGCGCCCAGTTCTACACGTATCAACTCAACTAGCGATAAGGGTTCCGACAGTTCAAAAACGCTACCTGCGTACACGATGTCAGCCCCCAGCTTTCGGGCGGTCTCGGGTGTGATGAGTATAGGCGTGCCCCACCTGCTCACTGGGGATGCATTGTTGTTGAGCGGCGCGGCGTCGAGAAGCGTGGTGCTTTCAGGGTCTGTATTTGTCTTGTTGACCGTCCAGCCATCATCAGTACGGAAGGAGATTTCATACCCTGTTACTATGGCGCTGTTGCGATACATATCAACACGCACCTTGCCGTCGCGGATGTAGTTTGTATTGCCTACCACCGCCTTACCGTCGGCTAGTGCCTGCTTCGCTGCTGCAAGCTGTTCTGGAGTGACCTGACCAGGATGCAACGATGCCACAGTATCCAGATAGTCCGGCTCAGCGATCACCATGCAGCTGTCGATCTTGGTTATGGAACTGAACAAAATACTATCTTCAGATTCTGTCGATGCCTCTACCTGAGGCAGATTGGACTGGTCCCCATAAGCGCACGTCAGAAGAGTACGAGCCTCACCATAGCTGGTGGACAGCTCATACACATCAGCCTGATGATTCACATCGTAATGCTCACGGATGGCACGCACATCTTGTTCATAGGGCCGTGCTGTCGCAGTATCCACCGTTGTCCGCGCAACCATCTGCGTTGCGCGGGCCGGGTTTTTGTCCACGTCACTAGCATCCACTCCATCCATTCCAGAACCCATCACCCCCAACAGCATTGCGCAGCTATACACTGTCCCCGCCACCGCCGCGACAGCGGGTGCGGTTCGGTGAATGTTCCGCAACGCATCGCGCGCGGCCAGTTTGCCGGGGAGAGGCAGCATTGCACCGCAGCGCGCCACCACCCACACCATAAGCGGCGCACACAAAATCGCAGCAATACCAGCCAGGTTCCACCACACTGAGGTGAGCGCATGCTGAGGCAGCGCAGCAAGAATCATAATGGGGATGAACAGCAACAACGGCAGCGCCATCATCCAATGGAACCGACGCATGCGTCTCGACGCCCCGTCGGCCAGGGCATGCACAGGATCCTCCGTGCCCACCCACACTGCAGGAATCAATGCTGCACCCACACCGGACACAAAGACGGCCGGGAGCAGCACCAACGCGACATCCCATGCCCACTGCAGGTGAATCACACTAATGCCGGGAAGCAACGTCACAGCATAGAACACAGGGAGGGAGAGAACCAAGCCCAGGATATAACCGATGCAGCTGACAATAATGCCCTCCATCAGCACAGTATTGCGCACATCGCTCGGTGACGCCCCGATGGATGCGTACAGCCCCAGCATGCGTCGTTTTCTGCGCGCCGACACGGCAAAAATCGGGCCAATAATGGCAGCCACCAGCAAAAGAAGCAGCACAAGAACAACCACACCGACAACCATGTTCTCGGGAGAACTAAACAGACCCCACGCCTCGCCCACGACTGTACCTGAGCGCGAACCCCGCTGAGCTGACGAAACTGAGATTCCCATTCCAGGTTCAGTGGTTATTGACAGGCGCTCATCGGAACGCCAGCTTAGATGGGCTGAGCGCCCTAGGTCTGAGTCTCGAACCGAATCAGTGATGCCGATAGCACGTGATAGATCCTCATAGTTTGCAACGTTTCGTTGTGTCTGTGAGAAACCAGCCACTAAGAGCGAGAGCTCCTTCTGCTCCTCTAGATTGCCAAGCACCGGAACAGTTATAGTCACCGTATCACCTGGTGACACCCCCAAAAGTTCAGCAAGATCCTTGTTTAGGAGCACTTCACCGGGCTTAGGCCCAGAAGGATTCACTTCTTTGGACACCATGTCGGAGGAAGCCTGCTCACCGTTGGCACTAATGGTGGCGTAGGTACTGAGGCTCGCGTACACCTTCGAGATCAACTCTGGGTCATGCCCCAATGCGTCGCTGATGCGTTGCTTATCTGAGAGGTCGGCACGATCCGCATGATCTGGGCTTAGGCACCAGTCTTTGTTCGTCACCCACGGGTCATCATTGCAGGGCGTGTTGGTCACGCTTATCGACGTCGCTGGCTCTCCAATGTCTGGATACTCCACGTGTTCACTGGAAATAAGCGTAAAGAAAGCAATAATGCAGGCAATGGGCAAGGAAAACAGCGCCAACGACAGTGCAAAACGGCGGCGATGCCCCATCAGGTCACGCCACGCCAGCCGTGCGGCTATTGATGCCCTAGCCATTGTTATCCGCCTCATCTACAATCTTTCCATCCCGCAGGTACACCACTCGATCAGCCCACGCGGCAAAACGTGGTTCATGTGTGACCAGCACGCATGCCGCGCCGTCGTCAACGCGGCGACGCAACAATTGCATTACGGATTCCGCCGTGGTGGTGTCCAGAGCGCCGGTGGGTTCGTCCGCGAGTATGAGCTGCCGTACCCCCACCAGCGCCCGGGCAATGGCGACGCGCTGGCGCTGACCACCGGAAATTTCCGAAGGATAGCGATCCGCCAGATCAGCCTGGTTAATGTCCTCCAGCGCAGCGCGCCCCTGAGCGCGGGCCTCTTTGGTTGGCATTTTCCCCAACTCCAGCGGAAGTGACACATTTTCCAATACGGTAAGGGTGGGAATTAGGTTGAAGTCTTGAAAAACAAAACCCACGTGGGTGCGTCTGATCGTGGCGCGGGCTGTTGGCGGAAGATACCCACTATCATTGCCTGCAATAAAAACCCTTCCTGAGGTTGGGGCATCAAGCGTGCCAGCGATGTTCAGCAAGGTGGTTTTGCCGGAGCCGGATGGACCCATGACGGCCACCAGCTCGCCTGGCATCACGGTGAGATTCACATGATCAAGTGCGGTGATGGTTGTTGGCCCGTCTTGGTGAATACGGCATACGTCTTCTAAAACTAGGGCTGGGACGTCATCAGATGGAGTTGTCATCGTGTTTCCTTGGGGTAGCAAGTGTTTCTACATGGTCGAGCCAGCGGGCTTCTGCCTCAAGATCAAAAATGCGACGCTCGTACAGCAACCGTTCCGCGGATTGCTCGGCAGGTGTCTGCGCTTTGAGCCGTGTGATTTCTCGAAGTTCACTCATGGTGGCACGGCGTTGCGTCTGAATAAGTTCTCGTAGATTCACCATGGTGGTGTCTGAGACAGCAAGCTGCGCCGCGATGGCGATTTTTATCACGAGTTCATCCCGATCATCGCGTGGGCGCATGCTGGCGGTGGTTAACCAGTCGTGGACAACATCCCTCCCCGCCTGGGTGATGGCGTAGATCTCTGCGGATCTGCCCGTTTCACCAATTTCACTGCCGTGGTGGGCGATAAGGCCGTCACGTTCCAAGCGCTGGATGGTTTGAAAAACCTGGCCAACGTTCACAGGCCACGTGTGCGTGGTGATGTCCTCAAAGTCGTGACGCAGCTGCCCAACACCGCGGGGATGATCAGCCAACAAGCTGAGCAAGGCAAGTTTTATTGACATTTTGGGTTAACCATTCATCATTCAGGTGTGGTTACTCGGTAACCACTACTATAGGTTACCGAGTAACCACTGACTACCCCTTGTAGTTAAAGAAGGAGAAAAAGTGGCGCACACGCCACACGGCGCCGCGCCACTTCAGCTAGAAACAGAGGTGATTAGCTAGCGTTTTTCGCCTCCACACGGGAGATGGCTTCCTTGGCCACCATCTCCTGAATACCCATGTCGAGCTCCGACGTGAAGCCGACGCAGGAACAGTTGATCTCGCCGAGGACGTAGGTGTCGCCGCCTCCCGGGGCGTCGTCAAGCATGAAATCAGCAGTCCAGATGAGCGGAATGTTGTCACCACCGAGTTTCTCGGCGATCACTGGGCGAACCTCAGCGAACATGTCCACCAGTTCCTGCCACTTCTCTGGGGAATCGTAGGTGTACTGCGCACCAGAGAACAGGGTGGCCGAGAAGTTATCCCCACCAGCGGCAGGCTTCTTGTGCACCACGAACACCGGGTGCGGACCAACCAGCAGGATACGAATTTCACCCTCAACGATGCGGGGCATGAATCGCATGTCCACCAACATGCCGTTGTCACCGATGATGTACTGGTCACAGAAGTCCATGAACTCGCCGAGTTCGCGAACCTCGGTATGGTTGTCCACGGCCTCCGTGCAGCGCAGTTTCGTGTCCAGCGGAAGAGTGGTGCCGGGCTCAATGCTTGCAGCAAGCTCCTTATCCTCCAGCTGCACACGCCAAATACCGGAACCAGTGGAACCACGGTTCTGCTTGAGCACGCGCTCACCGTATGACAGTGAGGAGGGGAACGTCTTGTGGAACGTGTCAACATCGTAGTAGGCGTAGGTGTCGGACGGCACGAGGTCAGTGTCAGCAAGCTTGACCAGGGCGTCTTTCGCACCGTAGGACATCATCTCATCGGGACGAGACATGCCCACAAGACCGGCCTCATCAGAAAGTCGGGTAAGTAAATCAAAGTAGCCTTTTTCACCACCAGGAATATTTCCTGGGTTCACACGGGAAATATAGGCATCGAAATTGTTGGAGACGTAGTCGTAAAGGTCGTCGGACCACTCAGGCCGGTAATACACAACTTCCGCATGCCATCCCTGATCCTTGATGGCATCAACGATCGGCATGGTGTCCTTGCGGTGACCGTTGAACTGCTTATCGCTGCCGCCTTCGACCTCGAATACAACGATGCTTTTATGCACGTAGGTTCTCCTTACATGAGCTGGTGTTTCCAGCTGTCTTCACAGTATGTGCAGGGGCGTCGCACAGTCAGCACTCCCCATCCTTTATTGAACCTCATGGATGCAACGGAAAGGGCGTATTGAGCTCAGCAACCCCGACCGGGGCAAAATCTCATCACATTCTCAAACATTGTGAAGAATCAAATGCGCGCGAAGTTACACCCGCCGGTAGCCCCGACACTAGGGCATATACTGTAATAGCACACACCTTTTTGCAACAACGTAATTAATACCACACCTGAATGGGTTTATGACCTCCCCTGCCAATCATCTCTATGCTGGTTCTTGGCCACTATTTTAATAACAGGTGACCGACACCACCGATGCCCACGCTCGGGCGCATCATTTTCCTACAAGGTTCCACAACACCAGGGAGAGCACAGGTGGAACAGTGCAGTCGTGGCCCTACAACCACGACACCACGCACGAGACCGCGACAATACACAGCCCGCCCAACACAGGAAAGTACGAAGAGTCGCACGAAAGGAAGCACCATGCCAGTACCCAATGATCCAAGCCCAGAATTTAAGGATTATGCACACCCCGAGCGTTTAGTATCCGCCTCATGGTTGAGCGCACGGCTGGGAAGCCCCGGTCTCCGCGTGGTGGAATCCGATGAGGACGCGCTGCTCTACGACATCGGCCATGTACCCGGTGCGCTCCGCATTGACTGGCGCACGGAACTCAACGATCCCGTGATACGTGATTTTATTGGGCCGGAGGACTTTGCGGAACTTATGCGTTCAAAAGGCATTAACCGTGACGACACTGTAGTGATTTATGGCGATAAATCCAACTGGTGGGCGGCGTTTACGTTCTGGGTTTTTGAATTGTTTGGACACCCAGATGTGCGACTACTCAACGGCGGGAGGGACGCTTGGATTGCGGAGGAACGCGATACATCATTTGCTGTGCCGGAGTATCCGCGCACAACATACCCTGTGCCTGAGCGTGACGACGCCCCGTCGCGCGCCTTTTCCTCGGATGTTCTTGACCACATTGGTAAGGGCACGATTCTCGATACACGCACACCAGAAGAATATGTGGGCAACCGCACGAACTTCGGTAGCGCCTCGGATTCCGCTATTGCGCGCGGCGGGCATATTCCCACAGCGGTGAATGTATCGTGGGATCGTTCAGTACACCCAAACAGCCGCTTCCGTTCCCGTGCTGAACTGGAGGAGATCTACGATGGCCTCGATCCACACTCCCCGACTGTGACGTATTGCCGTGTGGGTGATCGCTCTGCCCATACGTGGTTTGTACTGAAATACCTGCTTGGTTTTGAGAATGTACGTAACTACGATGGGTCGTGGGTTGAATGGGGCAACATGATCCGCATGCCCATTTATGTGGGTGACGAGCCGGGCGAGTTCGGGCAATAATAACAGCAGACCTCCACCCCCACTCCCCCCCCAACATGGGGCGAACATTGTTCAATCCTGCAGTTGAAGGGCAATGTTACCCAATTTTAGGTGTAGTTTCCTACCCCCTAGCACCCATTTTAAACCCATCAGCCCTTTGCATATGCGGGCTATATGTAACAATGAGTGGTGTCAATTGCTCTGCAACAGTGTTGTGGGGCACAGCGCATACTATTTTGGACGGCGTCGGACAGTGAACCTACTGACGTCAACGTGTAAAACTCAGGAGGGTTTTTAGTGACCGTCGAACTCAAGAAGATCACCAAGGTTCTCGTGGCCAACCGTGGTGAAATCGCGATTCGCGTTATTCGTGCTGCGCGCGATGCGGGCATCGCCAGCGTCGCCGTTTACGCAGAACCAGATGCAGACGCACCGTTCGTCTCTATGGCAGACGAAGCTTTCGCCCTTGGCGGCCAGAACTCGGCGGAGTCTTACCTGGTATTTGACAAGATCCTTGATGCTGCAAAGAAGTCCGGCGCTGATGCCATCCACCCGGGTTACGGCTTCCTGTCCGAAAACGGCGACTTTGCTGAGGCCGTCATTAACGCAGGTTTGACCTGGATTGGCCCCTCCCCCCAGTCCATCCGCGACTTGGGCGACAAGGTCACCGCCCGTCACATCGCGCTGCGTGCCGAAGCCCCAATGGCCCCTGGCACGAAAGAACCCGTCAAAGACGCCGACGAGGTCATCGCCTTCGCTGAGCAGTATGGGCTGCCGATCGCCATTAAAGCCGCCTTCGGTGGCGGCGGACGCGGCATGAAAGTCGCCTACACGATGGAGGAGGTCAGGGACCTTTACGAATCCGCCACCCGTGAGGCTCTCGCGGCCTTCGGCCGGGGCGAATGCTTTGTGGAACGCTACCTGGATAAAGCCCGCCACGTGGAGTGCCAGGTTATCGCCGACCAGCATGGCAACGTTGTTGTTGCAGGTACCCGCGATTGCTCACTGCAGCGTCGCTTCCAAAAGCTGGTGGAGGAAGCACCCGCCCCGTTCCTCACCGATGAGCAGCGCGAACGCTTGCACTCATCCGCTAAGGCGATTTGTAAAGAAGCAGGTTACTACGGCGCAGGCACCGTTGAATACCTCGTTGGATCCGACGGACTGATCTCCTTCCTTGAGGTCAACACCCGTCTGCAGGTGGAGCACCCCGTCACCGAGGTGACCACCGGATTGGACCTAGTGCGCGAACAGTTCCGCATCGCCGAGGGCAAGGAACTTCATATTAAAGAAGACCCCACCCCGCGCGGCCACGCATTTGAGTTCCGCATCAACGGCGAAGACGCAGGCAACAACTTCATGCCCGCCCCCGGCAAAATCACCAAGTACATCGAGCCTGCGGGTCCGGGCGTTCGCATGGATTCCGGCGTTGTAGAAGGCTCTGTCATTGGCGGACAGTTTGACTCCATGCTGGCAAAACTCATCGTCTTTGGCGAAACCCGTGACGAGGCCCTGCAGCGGGCACGCCGCGCCCTCGCAGAGTACATCATTGAGGGCATGCCCACTGCCATCCCATTCCACAAACACATCATTGAAAACCCAGCCTTTGTGGGCGACGGTGAGAAGTTTGATGTGTACACCAAGTGGATTGAAGAAGAATGGGACAACCCCATCCCTGCCTATGTCGATCCCGCCGATGTTGAGGACGATGAGGAAACAACACCAGCGCAAAAGGTCGTTGTGGAGATTGACGGCCGCCGCGTCGAAATCGCCTTGCCTGGCGACTTGGCACTAGCAGGCGGCAATGGTGGCGCAGCCAAGAAGAAGGCCAAGAAACGCCGCGCAAGCGGCGGCAAGAAGGCTGTTTCTGGTGATGCTGTCGCAGCCCCCATGCAGGGCACCGTCATCAAGGTCAACGTCGAAGAGGGACAGGAAGTCGCCGAAGGCGAAACCGTGGTTGTCCTTGAGGCCATGAAGATGGAAAACCCGGTCAAGGCCCACAAGTCCGGTGTGGTCACTGGCCTCTCCGCAGCAGCGGGTGAAGGCGTGACTAAGGGTTCCGTTTTGATGGAAATCAAGTAGCAACTCAGTCCCGGTTACAAGTAGTCCCCCAGTGAGCTTTTCCGCTCAGGGGACTACTTTTGCACCATGTCCCGGCGGTCTAGCCAAATTTCCTTTCTCCACGCCGTCATAACCACTGTGTAGCTACACTGAAACCTATGGATGACGATCACTTCAGAATCGGCGATAACGATCGCCGCCGAGCACTCGAATCCCTCACCTCACTCGCGGCAAGCGGGCATCTCACCGTTGACGAATTCGACGAACGCTCAGCAGCCGCAGCAATCGCCCGAACCAGAGGTGACATTAAAAGACTCTTCGACGACATCCCCGGCGTTGATTTCACAGCCTCTGATGACTCGACTGACGCATCAGAAGAAGCTGCAGAACTAGTGTCCCTAGAATCGCCCGACGCCTATGACTACACCATGCTGCCTGATGCCGACCAAAACCGGGCATCAGGCTTCCAAATTCGTGTCGGAATCATGTGCATCACCGCCATCTTCGGGATTACCGCAACCGCAATCACAGCAAACCCACTATTTATAGTCGTCTTAAACCCCATCGTGGCGATTCTCCTCTTCGTCCTCAAAGTCGGCCCTGCACGCTGGTATGTTCCCTCCGCAGGAGAACTTGAACGCCGACAGCTGAAACGACTACGCCACCAGAAAAATCTCCAACAAGAACTAGAGGGCGACGCCAACCCTTAAACTGGGTTTTTATGGAACCCATGGACATCAACGGCGGCCGCTTCTACGTCCGCCCACTTCACGACGACAACCGTATCGACGACCGTCCAGCTCTCAGCCTCATCCACAACCACCCCATCCCGGAGGATTATGTGGAAAAACGGCGGCAGGAATGGGCGTCGGAAAGCACCTACAGCTGGGCCGCATGCGAGCAAACCAGCGTGGAGATGCTGGCGCTGATCACCCTCACCCCGCAGGGAGACGGCACCGCGCGCATTGAAGCCCTTCCGGCCGGTGACCCTGAGCGTCAGCTCCCCAACGACCCGGTGCTAGAGCAGAAAACTGTGGGCGATGCCGTCGCTGAAGGGCGCGACACTGTGCAGCGCTGGGCGGAAAGCTACCTGGGGCTGAAAGTCATCTAGTATGCCGCGATTCCCACGACTACGGCGCCCCACCCGCCGCGGCACAGGAACCTTGGTCGCGGCTCTTGACCAAGGCACCACCTCCACACGATGCATGCTTTTCGACGCCTCGGGAAACAGCCTCGGCACTAGCCAAATGGAACACAATCAGGTCTTTCCCCGCGCCGGGTGGGTGGAGCACGACCCCATGGAAATCTGGTCGCACACCCGCCGCGTCATGGCCGATGTACTGGCCCTCAGCGAGTACTCCGGCACCGACATTGCAGCGCTGGGCATCACCAACCAACGCGAAACCACTGTTGTGTGGGACCGCACCACTGGTGAACCTGTCTACAACGCGATCGTGTGGCAAGACACCCGCACTTCAGACATCTGCTCCGAGCTCGATCCGCATCTTTTCGAACGAACCGGGCTGCCAGTGTCCACCTACTTCTCCGGCCCGAAAATCGCCTGGATCCTCGACAATGTTCCTGGAGCACGGGCACGGGCAGACGCCGGTGAGCTGGCGTTTGGCACCATTGATTCCTGGCTGGTGTGGCGGCTCACCAAGGGGAATGTACACTGCACGGACGTCACCAACGCTTCCCGCACCATGCTGATGGACCTTAACACGTTGCAGTGGGACGCTGAGCTGTGCGCGGCGCTGGGAATCCCCCAGTCCATGCTCCCCCGTATTGTTTCCTCCTCCGAAGAGATCGGAACCGTCGCGCAATCCGGCGAATTCAACGGGGTACCCATCACCGGAATCCTGGGCGACCAACAGGCAGCCACCTTCGGGCAAGCCTGCCTGGAACCCGGGGAGGCGAAAAACACCTACGGAACAGGGAATTTTCTCCTGCTCAACACAGGCACGGAGCTACGTCGCAGCACACACGGACTTATTTCCACCGTCTGCTACAAACTGGGCGATCAACCCACTGTGTACGCCTTGGAGGGGTCCATCGCTGTGACAGGGTCGCTCATCCAGTGGCTGCGCGACAACCTCGGCATTATCCGCAGTGCGCCAGAGGTGGAAACCTTAGCAAACACCGTGCCCGATAACGGAGGATGCTACATCGTTCCTGCGTTCTCAGGACTCCTGGCACCACACTGGCGTGACGATGCCCGCGGCATTATCGCTGGGCTGACGCGCTTTAACACCAAAGCACACATCGCCCGCGCAGCCTTGGAAGCCGTGGCCTACCAAACCCGGGAGGTCGTTGATGCCATGAACAACGACTCCGGCATCCCACTCACCCGACTCAAAGTAGACGGCGGGATGGTCCGCAACAAACTACTCATGCAATTCCAGGCCGATCAACTTGGGGTGCCCGTAATCGTGCCCGCCATCACCGAAATCACCGCCCTCGGGGCCGCCTACGCAGCCGGACTCGCCGCTGGCATCTGGTCCTCCACCGATGACATCCGCAGGCTCTGGCGCGAACAACACTCTTACCAGCCGACCATGCCACCACCGCAACGCGACGAGCTGTACGCGGGGTGGAACAAAGCCGTCGAACGAACCCTCGGGTGGGCGTAAACGGATCCGCTTCGCGCGTATCCTTAAACCCGTGCCTACACCACGCGCTTTTATCATCGGCTCCGGCCCCAACGGACTCAGCGCCGCCATTGTGCTAGCGCGCGCGGGTTTTCGCACCACAGTCTTCGAACAATCTGACACCCTTGGGGGCGGCTGCCGCAGCATCACGCGCCAGGGACTCACCATAGACACCTGTGCCGCCATCCACCCCACCGCCCTCGCATCCCCCTTCTTCCAAAGCCTGGACCTCCCCATAAGCTACGCCCAGCCGGACATTCCACTCGCCCACCCCCTTAGCGACGGCGACGGCCTCACCCTCCACCGGGACATCACCCACATGCCCCGCTCATGGCAACGCATCTTCCGCCCCCTTACCTCACATATCGACGCCGTCACCTCCCTCACCTTCAACCGCCGCAACACGCACCTGCCCACCACCATCCATTTCGCGCGGCACGCTGCCACGCCCGCGTCCCGTTACAATCCCCTCTTCCAAGGCATCGCCGCGCACGCCTTTACCCGACTCGACACACCAGGCAGCTCAGCCGTGGGACTGGCCCTTGGAACATACGCACACACTGTTGGTTGGCCCGTCATCGTCGGCGGATCAGGAGCACTCACCGCCGCACTTGTCGAAGCATCCACACGAGCAGGGTCAGGGGTACAATTCACCACCTCAACCCGCATCACCTCACTCCGCGACCTCAACGCACATCCACAACGCGACGTCGTCATCCTCAACACCACCCCGCGCTTCGCCGCCGACTTCCTGGCCACATCCCAGCAACCCCGCCGCATCGCAAAGCGCTACCGTCGCTTTCGCAACGGCCCCGCCGCCTACCGCATCGACATCGCTCTCCGCGGTGACATCCCCTGGCTTTACGACGACGCCCGGCGCGCCGGTACCATTCACCTCGGCGACCCTGTGGCCACAGAAAACGACATTGCCGCAAGAAAACTCCCCGACCTGCCCTTCACGCTTGTGGGACAGCAATACCTCGCAGACCCCACCCGAAGTGCCGGAAACCTCAACCCCATCTGGGCATACGCCCACGTTCCCGCAGGATACCGGGGTGATGTGACGACGCACATCCTCACCCACATCGAGCACCATGCCCCCGGATTCCACGACCAGATCGAACAGGTGTGGAGCCGATCAGTACAACAGTTGGAGGACGACAACCCTAATTACAGCGGCGGCGACATCGCAGGCGGGGCAAACACACTCCGTCAGCTCGTGGCTCGACCCCGACTCCGTACCCCTTACGACACGGGCGTGCCTGGGGTCTACCTCGCCTCTGCCTCCACACCACCCGGTGGTGGTGTTCACGGCATGGCGGGTTACCACGCGGCTCGCCGGGCACTGGAACTGTACGGGTAGGCACGGGGCGTCGATAAGTGGAGTGTTAGCCGAGGTCGTCGTGCTGTACCAGCTGGCGGGCCGCCTCGGTGATGGACCCGGACAAGGTGGGGTACACCGAAAAAGTCCCAGCAAGGTCAGACACGGTGAGGCTGTTGTTCACGGCAACAGCGATGGGCAGAATGAGTTCCGACGCGGTGGGTGCCACAATCACACCACCTACGATGATCCCTGAGTGGCGGCGGCAGAAGAGTTTCACAAACCCATGTCGTAAGGAACGCATTTTTGCGCGCGGATTTGTCGCCAGCGGCAAAACCACAACCCGGGCAGCCACCTCGCCAGACTCGACCTGCGCCTGGGTGACCCCCACCGCCGCGATCTCTGGGCGGGTGAACACGGCCGTGGCTACGGTCTTCAAGCGGATAGGGCTCACTCCCTCCCCCAACGCGTGATACATGGCTATGCGCCCTTGCATCGCGGCGACCGAGGCCAAGGGGAAGAGGTCAGTGCAGTCACCAGCGGCATACACCCCGGCCACAGATGTGCGTGACACGCGATCAACTTTGATGTGCCCCGACGGCGTGGTCTCGATGCCGACAATATCCAGTCCCAGGTCATCGGTGTTGGGTACAGAGCCGACCGTCATCAACGCATGCGAACCCCTGATTTCCCTCCCGTCCGTGGTACGAACCAACACTCCGCCATCATCGGTGCGTATCACGGAATCGACGCGAGCGTCCTTTTCCAAGGTCACACCACGCTCGGCCAGCACCGTCTCCAACACGTCGGCGGCATCAGCGTCATCGTGCGGGAGAATGCGGTCACGCGACGCCACCATCGTGACCGGAACGCCAAGCTCAGCAAAGGCGGACACAAACTCCGCGCCGGTCACGCCGGACCCCACCACGATCAGATGTTCCGGCAGCTCATTAATCTCATACACCTGCCGCCATGTGAGAATGCGCTCCCCGTCCGGCTGCGCACCGGGCAGAATCCTTGGCGACGCCCCTGTTGCTATCAGCACCAAATCACATTCGATGGTCTCCTCGCGGCCATCCGCATGCGTAACCTTAATGTAGTGCGTGACCTGCTTGGGGTTGTAGTCGTCAAAACATCCCCGACCGTCAATCACACGAACGCCAGCGCGGTCCATCTGTGCACGAATATCCGTTGTTTGGGCCTGCGCCAGCGCTTGAACGCGAGCATTGACAGCCTCAAGTTCAAGGAGTTTCCCCGCGACCTCAGGGCGCTGGAAACCCATGTCGTCGACGCGGCGGAGATCCGTAGCAATCCCCGTTGCTGCAATAAAAGACTTAGAGGGGACACAGTCATGAATGACCGCCGCACCCCCAAGCCCCTGGTCCTCCACCAGGGTAATGTCAGCCCCATACTTTGCGCCGGCAAGTGCGGCTTCGTATCCGGCTGGGCCGCCGCCGATAATAACTATTCGCTTGGTCACAAGGTCTCCTCTGCTGGGCTGCTCAGGGGTGGCGGGGTCAGGATCACACAAGATAGTGTAATGCACACCCCTTGCTTTTCACTCAGCGCGGGAATATTCCTCCACAACGGACGCAAAAAGCCGAATGCCCACGTTGATGCATCGTTCGTCTATGTACAGGTCAGCCTGGTGAAGGTCCTTCGGCTCACCTTCCCCCGACCAGCACCCCAATCGGGCCATCGAACCTGCGATATGTTCGAGATACCAGGAGAAATCCTCACCCCCGGATGACTGGGGCGAGTGGACAAGCGCATGCGGATCAATGGCTCGGGCGGCGTCGGCAAGCAAAGCAGTGGCAACGTCATCATTGACTACAGGGGGTACCCCCTTGATGTAGTCGATGGAGAAGCCGCAGCCAGTAGGGGCGATGATCTGTGCGATGAGTTCTTCCAACAGCGGCTGCACGGTCCGCCATACCCCAATGTCGGCGGTGCGAATAGTTCCGGACACACTGCCAGTTTCTGGAATGGCATTCGGCGCATGACCTGCGTTGATAGCCCCGAACACCAGCACGGTGCCGGTACGCGGATCCAGCCTGCGGCTGAGCAACGCGGGAAGTTGCGTGACCACGCTGGACAAAGCATACACAACATCGGTGGTGACTTGTGGCCTGGAGGTATGCCCACCAGGGCCATGCACATGCACATGAATAATGTCCGCAGCCGACGTGATCGCTCCAGTGCGCAACCCAACCTTGCCAACTCGAAGCTTCGGCTCCGTGTGCAGGGCAAAAATGCTGCTCACATTATTCAACCCACCCCAGGTGATCACATCTGGCGCGCCACCCTCCATGACTTCCTCCGCCGGTTGGAAAATAAAACGAAGCCCAACGGTGAGCGGATACGTGTTCAGCGCACACGCCAGCGCCAACACAATCGCGGTATGCACATCGTGCCCACAGGCGTGCATCACCCCAGGGGAGGCGGAGCGAAAAGCCACGGGTGCGGTTTCTTCGATGGGCAACGCGTCCAGGTCAGCACGAAACGCAATGCGCGGACCGACACCAGGGCCAATATCCACCATCAGCCCTGTGGTGGGAAACAAGGTTGGAGTCATCCCGTGCTCGCGGAGCACAGTCGTAATGAACTCGGTGGTGTGGCGCTCCTGGTGCGAAAGCTCAGGGTGAGTATGAAAATGCCTCCGCCAACCAATCACTGTCTCGCCATGCGCGGCAAGCCATTCGTCAACGTGCTGGCGGATACCCATTAAAAAATGCCCCTTTCCTGGCAAACTCTACTCCCACGATTCTATAGTTATGCCATGACAGGCCATGCATCACCCCACAACCCACCACGTGATTCAGCACAGACACATGAGCCTCACACCCACACCTGTGGACTTCATTTTGGGACGGCAGGAATGCGCGCTCCCGTCGGCCCCGCCGAAGGCCACATGAACGTGTTGCAGGTGACTCGCATCAGCGCCGGCCTGGCCAGCTGGCTGGCCGCCCACGCATCGCAGGAACTGTCACAGGAACGGCAAGACGACCAGTCGCATCCATTGCCCGACAGCGTGTTCAGCAGCGATGTCACGCCATCAGTAGTGATCGGTTACGACGCCCGCTACGGCTCACATATCTTTGCCACCACAACGGCCGAGGTATGTGCGGGTGCCGGTTTTGAAGTCACGCTCCTTCCCGTCCCCTCACCCACGCCACTCGTGCCATGGATGGTGCGCAACAGGGGATTCGATGCCGGCATACAGATCACCGCGTCGCATAACCCGGCACCTGACAACGGGTACAAGATCTACGCTGGCGACGGCGCGCAGATTTCCCGCGTCCACGAACCCAGTATCGAAGCCGCCATAGCAGCCGTGGGCGACCCACTCAACGTCCCACGCGTCACGGTGCGCCCCACCACTGACCAAGTGAGACGCTACATCGACGCTGTGGTCAAACTCGTCGAGCCCAGGCAGGGAGACCTCCTGCGGGTTAACAACGAGCGGGCCGCGTTGAGAGTGGCTTACACCGCGCTGCACGGCGTCGGTGGGCGCACTATGAACCAGGCATTACAGGCAGCGGGATTTGCCTTGACCTGGCCGGTGCTGGCGCAGCACTATCCCGACCCCACCTTTCCTACTGTCAGTTTCCCCAACCCAGAGGAAGCGCATGCCACCAAGCTGGTCCTAGAGCTTGCCGCCGAACAGGATGCCGATATCATCATCGCGCTAGACCCCGACGCTGATCGATGCGCGATTGGCTACAGAACATCCGATGGTTCGCACCGCATGCTCAGCGGCGACGAACTAGGCGCTTTGCTTGCAGTTCGACTCGTGCCCGCAGGTGGACCGACAGGCGATGCTGATCCCCGCCCCATCGTTGCTACCTCTGCCGTATCATCCCAATTGCTTCGCGCGATCGCGGCGGATCACAACTGGGACTATCGTGAAACCCCCACCGGCTTTAAAAACCTCTCACGGGCTGTAGGACCTGATGAAAAGCTCGCATTCGCCTACGAAGAAGCGAATGGCACATGCCCCGCCCCTGACCTGGTTCAGGATAAAGATGGCATCGCCACAGCACTCATCACGTGTGCATGGGCCGCCGAACTTAAAGCACGCGGCATGACCCTCGCCGACGAGCTTGATCGGTTGTACAAAAGATATGGGTATTTTGTTGGCACCCAGATAGCGGTTCGCACCACCGACCCGAACGCTCTCATCGACGCCCTCTCGGACACTCCCGCCCCCGCAACCCTTGCGGGATGCGCGGTCACGCCGTCCACGGTGGTCGACGGTCAAGGACTTCGTCTCACCGGCCATGATGCCACCACTGGTGTGACCCTCCGTGTGTCCATTCGCGCATCTGGGACCGAAAACAAAGTCAAAATCTATAGTGAGGCGATGCACCCAACCGACCGTGATAAAGCACAATCGGTCTTGGACGCAGCTACGTCAGACATACGACGCTTTGTCGACCGGGTCTGATCCCTAAAGGTCAATATTGCGTGGGCCATAGAGCCGGTCCCCCGCATCGCCGAGTCCAGGAACAATGTAGGCATCATCATTAAGCTGCGGGTCAATGGTGGCAGTAACCAGGCGCACCGGCAAACCGGATGCTGCCAGGGCGTCGACACCCGGCTGAGCGCTCACCATACAAATGGCGGTGATGTCGGTGGCACCTCGTTCCGTAAGCAGCTGAATGGCGTGCAGCAATGATCCACCTGTCGCAAGCATCGGATCCACCACGAACACCGTCTGCCCCGCAAGTGTCTCAGGGAGTGCCTCAAGATAAGGCACGGGTTCGTGGGTCTGTTCATTACGCGCCAACCCAATAAAACCAACTTGAGCATCAGGAATCATAGACAATGCCGGATCCACCATACCCAAACCAGCCCGGATCACTGGAACAATGATCGGCGGATTCTTCAGCCGTGTGCCCTGAGCTATTCCTACCGGGGTTTTCGTATCGAAATGCTCAACATCCAGGTGTCGTGATGCCTCGTAAATCAGCATGGTGCCAAGGTCAGCCAAGGCGGCCCGGAAAGTAGCATTATCGCTGCGCTCATCGCGCATAAGAGTTAACCGTGATGCAGCAAGCGGATGATCAACAACAGTGATGTGCATAGCTTTTATCGTAGGCATATTCCTCATTGAGTTCTTTAACGAGGGAACCTTGTGGGGGCATTGTCAGTCCAAAGCTGTATGAGCGATCTTGATATTGATATCCCACACGCCCGAAAACTCGTATCAGATTTATTCCATGAAGCATCAGAAAGCCTGCCCGCGCCGTCAGTATCTTTCCCCGACAGTCCTGGAGTGCGTGATTTTAACCATGCGCTTTCAGCAGCGCTAGAAGCCAGCAGAACCCGCCACCGCCAACTTGTGGATGACATTTCCACTATTGTCGACGCCTCGCTGGCCAGCATCGACAGCATCCTCCATGCGGACTCCGAACTAGGGCACAAGCTAGAGGCGGTACAGCGATGACCATGTTGCAGACCCTCGCTGTACTACGTGACAACACCCCCATGCCCCTGCCACAGGTCGATCTGGGGAAAGTGCCAGATGCCAGCGCCGCCGGGCCACTCGCCAACTACTTTGGTGTATCCACTCCAACCATCATGGCCGTCGCCACAGCCTTAGACGGCGATATGCAGCGCACAGCAAAAATCGTGGCCGATGCCCTCGCCCCCATTTCAAAAGCCCAGGCAGACATGGTCACCATGGGGGTCAACTACCTTCGTGAAGCGGGCAAACTTGCCTCGCAGTACCTTACATTCGTTCCCGTAACCATGGCGGCAACCACTGCACAGATAGAAAACCTTTCCCAACAAACCCAGAAAGCAGCGGTGTCCCGCAGCAACCAGCTCATACGCGAGCTGGAGCCACTGACCAAACAACTCAACGACCTCGCGGCTGTGAAACCACAACCCAGCAACGTCACCCAGTTTAAGGAACCAAAAACCGCAGACGGTGCACCACGAGGCGACAAAGGCAATCCGCAACCGCCACAAGCACACATGGAAAAGACAGGTAACAAAAACGCGCCCAGTGATGCCGGACAAAAAGCAGTCAACGCTGCACTCAGCCAATTGGGAACCCCCTATGTGTGGGGAGGAACCACTCCTGGGGCAGGATTTGACTGCTCAGGGCTCACGCAGTGGGCATGGAGACAAGCCGGGGTCGAATTGCCAAGGCTCGCCCAAGAACAAAACATTGGTCGCCCTGTCAGCGCTGAAGAACTCATCCCTGGTGATCTTCTTGTCTGGGACGGCCACGTGGCCATGTACAAAGGCGACGGCCAAATCATCGAGGCAGGTGATCCAGTGCAAACTGGCCCATTGCGGACCACCAACTCTGGAATGGCTTTCAAGGGTTACTTCCGACCGACGGGTTAAACCAGCTAGTATCTAGCGTCATGGCACAACAAGGAATTATTCCCGTCAAGCTTTCCCTCACCGACGGTGACTTTTACACCCTCTGGGCACCAAGCTGGAAGGAACACGGCCAGGAATGGCAAGCATTCCTGGGTGGCGACGATAACGTCTACTTCTTCCACTCCCCAGCAGAACTGTTGGCCTTTCTCTCCTCCGATCAGGAGCACGACCTGCAAGCACACCCCAAGTGGGGGGCGTTTAATTCACGCGATGCGGCACGGGTCGTGCCCACCTCAAAGGAAACGATGGACCTTGTTGGGGTGCCAGGTTTCCTTGCAGGGCGACCCTCGCATGAGAATGTCTCCGGGGTTGCTCGCAGCTTCGCCGTAGCCCGCAGCCTCGCAGGCGTATGTGCGCTCACCGATGTGGAATCCTTCTTTAACAGCCACAGCATGCTCATGAACGTGCAACGCGGCAGCGAGCATTATGCAGGCGAAGGCGGCATGTCCGAATGGACCTCGGTGGGGCACGCTGTGCTGAACAACTGGGACAAAATTCTTGATTCCCTTGATGACATCGTCTTCGTGCCCGACACCGATGCCGACGCCGTCAATGCCGCTCAATCCGACATTGATGCCGCTAACATCGCCGCCGAAAAGCGCCGCGCCGAAGAAGCGGAAGCAGCCAAAAAAGCCGAAGAGGAAGCCGACCCCTACGACGCATCAGTCTGGGGCGAAGCAGGTATTGACCCCATCAAAATCGCCATTGACGGCCGCCTCCTATACTCCCTGCGAACCTACATCAACGGACAACCAGTATTTTTGGGACGTTACGGCGAAATCTACACCTTCAACAACAGGCGTAGCCTGGTCCGGTGGCTGGTGGAGCACTCTGATCATGACCTCGCTTCCGTATCGACATGGAGCGACATCATGGAGGCCGCAAACGGCGGCACCCTGGAGGTACAGGTCCACTCCGATAACGCCTATTCCTTCACTGGCATTGCGGATGATATTGCCAAAGGCCCCCAGGCTGTCGATACGGACCAAATGCGCCAAGCCTATGAGCTATTGGCCGATGCCGCAGACTGGGCTGCCGATGATGCCGTCAACTCCATCCTCGTCGCGGACCCAGCGCTGCAGGAGTACATCGCCTACATGCTGGGAGCAACCTCTGGTTATGTTCCGTCAGCACCCTACACCAACGAGGTAGAAGGCTGGAAGCAACTTGAGGAAAGCCTCACCAAACGCTTCAGCAAATTCTGAGTAATAAAACGGTCACCGGGTCACTCTCGGTGACCCACTCTCAGTGACCCAGGTCTTTGGGATCAATCCCCAGTTCTTCCAGCATTTGGGGATCAATCATGGCGAGGGTTTCCTCATCTAGGTGAAGATCAGCCGCGTTGATTCGCTCATGATCGTGGTCACCAGCGTGCCCGGCCTGATGGTCCTGTTCAGCTGCAAACTTGGCGTAGCCAGGAACAATGAGGGTGTCATAAATCTCACGGCGCTGCAGAACAGGGAGGAACGCGGCGTCGATAGCCGTGGTGGTGAGTTCAAACAGCCCTTCAAGGTCGTAACCGAACACGTCGACCAGCACCATCATCTCGTCGGTCATGGTGGTGCCAGAGACGAGGCGATTGTCGGTGTTCACCGTGCAGGCAAAACCAAGCTGATGCAGAAGTGGAAGTGGGTGGTCCGCAATATCATCAACTACCCCGGTCTGCACATTTGAGGTGGGACATAGTTCCAGCACAGTGCCGCGATCACGGATGAAACTGGACATGCGCCCTGGCTGAATCCCCACGTTCTCTGCATCAACGCCGAAGTCCTCGTATACCCGAGCGCCGTGCCCAAGGCGGCATGCCCCCTGGCGCATAGCCGCAGCAATGGACTCCTCACCTGCAGCTTCACCTGCGTGAACGGTGAAGGGCACGAAATTATCACGTAGCAGCGTAAATGCTTCGGCATGCTGGTCAGGGGAAAAACCGTCTTCAGCGCCAGCGATATCAAAAGCAACCACATACGAATCGGGAGAATCCGGGCCACAGTTCTGGACGGTCAACTCTGCAATTTCTTGAGTACGCGCTGCGTGCCGCATACCGCACAGTATGAGGCGAGCGATAATCACATGCCCCTGTTCTTGTGCGGATTGTTCACCTGCCTTACATCCACGAACGGCAGCATCTACAACCTGTTGCAGTGTCAAACCTTGCTCCTGGTGCTGCTCGGGGGCGAAACGCAACTCCGCGTACACCACACCGTCTGCGGCAAGATCTTCTACGGCCTCCCGCGCTACGCGTTCAATAGCGTCTTCTGTTTGCATGACCGCGCAGGTGTGGGCGAATGTCTCTAAATACTGTGGCAGCGAGCCTGAATTCGCAGCATCAAAAAACCATTGACCCAGTTCTTCCGGATCAGTGGTAGGGAGTCCGCTGTACCCTGATGTTGCAGCCAGCTCCACGATGGTGGCTGGACGCAACCCCCCATCAAGGTGGTCATGCAACACAACTTTTGGCAATTGGTGCACAACCTCGCGGGATAGTGACTTGTACTCTGGGTTTATCTCGGGGAGATCATGAGAATGACTCTGCATACCCCACAACACTACCCGGAAATCTACAATCACCTGGTACAAGTCACATACACTAGTTCCCTATGGCAAACCTCTTGTCGGTGTCTTCCTCGCGCACTTCATCCCGCTTTCGCATACCTGCCCTTCGTGTGCTTACCATCACTGCAACTACGGCTGCCGCTTGTTCCTTAGCTGCACCACTTCCAGCGGTGCACGCGCAAACCACATCTACAACCACGCGGGAAGCGCCACCCAACACCGATAACTGCCCTCAGGCCTACCAACCACCGCAGGTAGACTCCAGCTCTGAGTCTCCCAAACCTGGCGTGCCAGCACTGGCACCACTACCCACCGCAGAAACCAAAGCAGGTGGCAACCGCATGTCAGAGTGCGGAATCATCGCAGCTTCGGACTTCACACTTCCCACCGAGGTCAGAGCATCCGCCTGGCTTGTCTACGACCTTGACACCGGCGAAGTTCTCACTGCTAAGGATCCCCACGGGCGTTATCGGCCAGCCAGCATTATCAAGGTCTTGCTCGCAATCGTATCGATCAAAGAGCTTGACCTTCATAAAGAGGTCACCATTTCTCATGAAAGCACTGAGGTCGAAGGATCTGCCGCAGGGATTGGAGATGGAGGCCATTACACTGTGGAACAGCTTCTCTACGGCCTGCTACTGTCCAGCGGAAATGACACCGCCCATGCGCTTGCCCAAGAACTCGGTGGCGATGAAGCAACACTGGACAAGATCAATAAGCTTGCGTTGTCTCTAGGCGCCCAAGACACACGGCCAGCCAGCTACTCGGGATTGGATGCCCCAGGCATGTCCACATCGGCATTCGATCTTGGCCTCATTTACCGGCACGCCTGGAGCATTCCGGAATTTGCGAAAATTGTCGCCACACCGCAGTACGATTTCCCCGGCTGGGGCGATAACCCCGGGTTTCAGATGTGGAACGATAACCAAATGCTGCATGAGGACCCGACCAGTATCGGCGGCAAAACCGGCTTCACTGACGCGGCGAACCACACATACGTGAGCGCCGTCAACCGAAATGGGCACAGGACGGCGGTCATACTCCTTGACACCACCACCGATGCCGCACCAACCTGGAGGCAAGGCCAGTTGCTTATCGACGCCGCTCTTGCCTCGCACCCCAGTAACCTGGGGGTTGTACAGGCGCTACCTGGCGCAGAATCTGCTTCCCGTTCATCAGACTCTCATGCGGATTCGACGGAAACCGTCACACCACCTCCAGTAAATTCGGCATCCGAGTCAGGTGGCCAGGACTCAGACCGTGTTGCCACCTGGAAGATCCTCACACCTCTTATTATTGTTGCCGGTCTACTCACCGCAGTGTTGGTGTGGGCAATGGTGCAGCTTCGTCTTCACCGTCGGGACGACTAACCATTCTCTGGGGATTTTTTAGCGCCGTTGTGTTCGTGTCACGCCCCGCCACATCGCGCTCACGGCGAGACCTAGCGCCGCACCGATACCAAGCATTTTCGCAGAGGTTGCTGGTTCAGGAACCAAAGCCACTTCTTGTCGGATTCGAATGACCGCAGGTTCGGGAACATCGATGTGAGCAGTCGCGAGTGATTCCTCTGTGGTCGCGGCCCACGCCGAGCAGTACAGCAGGATTTGCCACAGAATGTAGAGCAGCACCATAACGCCAATAACCGGCCCAAATGTGGCTCCGGCGGGGTTGGTGAGCGCGCTACTAAAAAACATCGACCCAACCTGTTTAAACACCTCAAACGCAACCGCCGCGATCATCGCCGCATGGAATGCGGAACGTCGGGGTACCTTGGTTCGTGGAAGATACGCGATCAACCAGAAACAGAGCACAAAGTTAGCGACGACGCCCAGCAGGATCGCAATGACCTTTAACAGCGGCGCAAACGCTAGGCTTTGGTCAATACGCAGGAATGAGAGAACCTGGTGGCTCACTCCCGATGATCCAAGAACAGCTATTGCCGCAGCCAAGGAAAAAATAAAGAACAGCAGCACTAAACCGAGCAGATCCTTGAGCTTCATCATGACGGCGCTTCCCCGAGTGGGGTCAATCTTCCACATCTTGGACACCCCGTACCGCAGGTTATTCATCCATCCAAGCCCCGACCACACCGCAGTAAAGGCACCCAAACCCGCAATGGTGCCGCGCTGTGAAATAGCGACCTCGATGATACTGTTCACCGACTCCCCCATCTCACCATTGACCATGCGGGAGATATGCTGTTGCACTTGCTCAACATAGTCGGGACGCCCCGCCAAGATGAACGCAATCACGGCGAAAGCCAGCATCAAAATGGGGAACATAGACAGCACTGAGAAGTAGGTGATGCCTGCAGAATACTGGCTGCCACCCATCTGGGAGTAACGCTCATTCATCCGCATAATGTGGTCAAACCACGGCCACTTTTGGCGGTAGCGGTCAACAAATCCTGGCTCATCCTGAGTGACACGCTCGATCCCAAAGTCGTCTGTGTCTCGGGGATGCGGGCGAGTTGTCGGGGTCATACCATTCTCGTTGTTCGAGGTCACGGTGGCCATGTCCTAACGTGGTGTAGGTGTTGTTGCTAGATCGCGGATGACACGTGCGGGCACGTGTTTCATCTAACACTAGCGTGCTGGAAACGGGGTTCAAACTGTTGTTCAGAATCTCGCCTTACACAGTACGCTGGAACAGCAGAGCGCCAGGGTTAGGTGAATCCCCCAAAGAAAGTGTCAAGTTGTGCCACGTCCTAGCTGATGCGTGTAGCCAGACTAGCTAAGCTAGCTAGGTCACGCGCACCAGCGGACATGCCCCTCCCTTATTTGCCCCTTCTCACTTGTTCACCCAACCCCAACAAGTCCTCAGTGTAGAGCATTCGCGACCCCGCCGCTAGCCCATGGCAAAACGGGCACATTTTCCACCCCAATTTGGGTAGCCATTCGAACAAAACACACACAGATAGAGCATATTGGCAGCACAAATGACACATCCGGGCATATGGTACGAACATCTAATTTCCCTGCACATACCGCATACAGCCAGCCCACCTGCTTCAGGTGTATATACTGGGGGCCGAAATACTGCAGTGCACTCTATACTTTATAAGGCTAAAACATAATGATCATGACCCTTCTTATTGCCCTTGTTGTGATTATTGGCGCGATTCTGCTGGTTGTTGCAGTATTGGCCATGAGAAACCGTGATCCTTTAGCAGAAATGCGTAATAACGCGGCGTCGGCGCCCCAACGCGATCCTTTTGACGAGGTGACTGGTGCCGCAGAGTTCGGTCCGGACAGGCTCGCTCCTGGAGCGATCATTGTCTATGGTGCCACGGATTATGTGGTCCGCGGCACACTGGTTGTGCAGCAGGGACCGTTTACGTGGTACGAGCATTTACTGGACGGTGGTGATGGCGCAAGCTGGCTGGGCGTTGAGGTTGACGAGGGGCAGCTTGAGTTGGTGTGGTGGACCACCCGTAAGCAGGCGCTTCATCCGCAATCCCCTCTTGATTTTGAGGGCGTCACCTACCATGAAGGTGAGCGTGGGCACGCGCAGTATCGTTCTATCGGCACGACGGGGCTGCCGCAGTCGGGCGAGATGCGCTATATCGACATGGCGGATAGCACCGGCGAGCTTCGTTTAGGTTTTGAGGGTTGGGCAAATGATGATTCGTGGGAAATGTCCACCGGTCGTGTGGTGCTTCCCGGGGAGTTCACCGTGTACCCGGCACCGAAATAGCAGGTAGTTGCGAGGATGCATCGTATTAGCTGCCCAATTAAAGATGTCAGCGCTGCCGATCTGGGGGTGCGGTGGAATGGACCTCTGCCAGAGGTGCTTGCTGAAGAGACCGTCATTCATAATTCATACCGGCTACATCTTGGCGTGATCGGCGCGTCGCATGTGGTGACGGTAACCAGCGTATCGGCACCGGACCAGCCGCTTTTTCGGGAGGAAATTTCGTGCACGGCCCGTTCGAAAGGCCAGCCGCTGCCCACGTACGCTGAGCTGCCTGGGTACCGGTTACAGTCAGCCATCAGCACGCTTGACGACGCCGCGTTCCGCAGCCACGCAGAGCACATCGCAGCGCTCGATACACTGGTGGTTCAATTCCCTGGTGAGGGCGATTTTCACATTACGGCTCTTGGCGGCGCTCCGACCGAGGACGGGTTGGAATGGGCGTCGTATCATGTGTATCCGTCGGAAAACACTATTGTGACGACGTGGAGTAGGTTCAACCTCGCATGACGGACAAGACACCACCCTCACCACCCAGCACGCCCATTTGGCGCTGGTTACTTCTCGTTTCTGTGGCCATTTGCGCAGCATCGGGACTGGTCTATGAATTGGCTTTGTTGACTCTTTCCGCAAGTTTGAATGGCGGCGGCGTGGTGGAGACGTCGTTAATTGTGGCGGGTTATGTGGCGTCGTTGGGCTTGGGAGCGTTGCTGGCCAAGCCTTTTTTAAAGGCACCGGCGCAGACCTTTCTCGTGGTTGAGGCGTTGTTGGGCGTGGTTGGCGGGGCGTCGGCACTAGCACTGTATATTGTGTTCGCCACCTTAGGACAGTCGCTGGTGGCGTTGGTGATTTCAACGTTGGCGATTGGTGTGCTGGTGGGAGCTGAATTGCCGTTGCTGATGACCTTAATCCAGCAGGGCAAGATGACCGATGCCCGTGGGAGCGGTTCATTACTGGCCACCCTGAATTTTGCCGATTATGTGGGCGCGTTGGTGGGCGGGCTTGCGTGGCCGTTTGTGCTGCTCCCCTGGCTGGGCATGGTGCGTGGGACGCTTGCTGCTGGCATGGTCAATATTGCTGCGGCGCTCTTTATCGCTGCAGTGCTATTGCGGCGCTCCATGCCCCGTGTGCATGTGTTTGTCACCATTACGGCGCTGGCGACATCGGGCGTGGTGTTGGTGAGCGCATTGGTGTTGAGTTCATCAATTTTGCATAGCGCGAAGCAGCGGCTTTATCGTGATCCTATTGTGTATAGTCACCAATCTGATTACCAGGATATTGTGGTGACAATTCAGGGTAAAGACCACCGTTTATACCTCAATGGCGGTCTACAATATTCCAGCCGCGATGAATACCGCTACACAGAATCCCTCGTGTACCCAGCCATATCCAACAAAACTAAGAATGTCCTGGTCATTGGCGGCGGTGACGGACTCGCAGCCCGCGAACTCATCGGCATGGATATTCATGTGACTCAGGTTGAGCTGGATCCTGAGGTGGTACACGTGGCAAATACAATTCTGCGCCAAGATAATGGCGGTTCTATGGAGGATCCTCGCGTCCATATCATTAACACGGATGCATTCACATGGCTGCGGGAAGGTGGCGACGGCACGCTTTTCGACGCCGTGATTATTGACCTCCCCGACCCCGACAACAGCATTCTTGCCCGCCTGTATTCGGAGGAGTTTTACGTCTTAGCCAGAAAGCAGCTCGCCCCAGAGGGGCGGATGGTGGTTCAAGCCTCCAGTGCCTATTCCACTCCCGATGTGTTCTGGCGGGTACAGTCCACATTGAAAGCCGCCGGTTGCCCGAGCGTCATTCCGTATCACGTGCATGTACCAACATTTGGTGACTGGGGCTACGCATTGTGCGCGCCTGAAGGCACGCGGTTAGAAGTCCCCGAACGTGCACCACAGTTACGGTATGCCTCCACAGAGGTGTTGCAGGCCGCTGGGGTGTTTGGGCGGGATAACCAGCCACGCGACCTACCAGCGTCAACGCTTGATCGACCGTATATTGTGGACGATCTCCGACGCGGCTACCGGCAGGCCGGAGACTAGCTATCTACCCCGGGTAGGCAAGAAAACCCACGCGATCATAAACGTCCGCGAGGGTGCGGGATGCAATTTCCCGGGCGCGGTCGGCCCCGTTTTTCAGCACACGTTCCAGCTCTGCGCGGTCTGACATGAGTTCTGCGTAACGAGGACGCAGCGGTGCCGTGAATGCTTCGAGGGCATCAGCAGTATCGGTTTTGAGCGCACCATAGCCCTGGCCTTCGTAGCCTGCTACAAGATCATCAATGCTGCGACCAGTCAAAGCCGATTGGATAGCCAAAAGGTTGGACACACCCGGCTTGTGTTCTTTGTCGTAGCGGATTTCACCATCATTGTCAGTCACCGCACTCTTGATGCGCTTGGCCGATACCTTCGGATCATCGAGCAGGTTGATCAGGCCCTTGGGGTTATCCCCTGATTTGCTCATCTTGGCGGTGGGGTTTTGCAGATCGTAAATCTTGGAGGTGCCGTCGGGGATGATTCCCTCTGGCACGACAAAGGTTTTTTTGTACCGCGCGTTGAAACGCTCCGCAAGGTTGCGTGTCAGTTCGAGATGCTGGCGCTGGTCCTCCCCCACAGGCACTACCTGCGGCCGGTACAGCAGAATATCCGCCGCCATCAGCATGGGATAGGTGAATAATCCAACGGAGGTGCGGTCGCCCTGTTTGACTGATTTGTCTTTAAACTGCGTCATGCGGCTTGCTTCACCATAACCAGTGAGGCAGTTCAGCACCCATGCGAGCTGCGCATGCTCGGGCACCTGGGATTGGACAAACAGGGTGGACTTGCTGGGGTCGATACCTAAGGTAAGCAGTTGAGCCGCGCCGGCGATAGTGCGTTCGTGCAACTCCTTCGGATTTTGATCAACAGTAATGGCGTGCAGATCCGGGATGAAGTAGAACGCCTCGTACTCGTCTTGAAGCGCAATCCACTGCTTCAAGGCACCCAGGTAATTTCCCAGGTGATAAGAATCAGCAGTGGGTTGGATGCCAGATACGGCGCGTTGTTTCTTCGCAGAAGTCTGTTCGCTCATAGTCCACTAGTGTAACCGGTGGACAGCTAACTGTTGGGCACTGGCTGAGCTTCCTCAGGAGCTTCAGGTTGCTCAGGCTCTACCGTCTGGGGCTGCTGCTGTTGTTGCTGTGGCAGTTGCTCCACCACAATGTCTCCGGTCCGCGAGGACGACACAATGACTTGGCCCGTGGGGAACAGGACTAATCGGTCACCTATTCCCTGGTATTCAGCGGAAACGTCAATTATGTCGGATTGCGGGTATCCAAACTCACTACTGGGGCCGCCATGCTTTTGCCAGTATTCGTAGATGCGTCCGCCAATGTAGTGCACACCCCCTTTGCTCGACGCTGTGAGATAGGTATGTCCTTCAAAGGGCTGGATAGTGCCGTTATCCTGCTTCTCTTCACTGCCTGTGGGATAGCCCAGCACGCCACCCTCGAACTTCAACAGCGCGTATTTAATGAGGTTTGCCCCCGTGACTTCGTGTGCACCCGTGGTAGGTGAGTAAAACATCATGCCTCGCTGGAACACAGCACGGGTACCGTGACCATCCTGGCTGAGTACTTCATTGCTCATGGGACGGCCCAGCACACCATCAACGCCACCTAATTCCTGGTAGCGCTTATTCATGGCCCCGCAAAGGGTAAAACCATCGTACGTGGCGCATTTACCACCAGCAGTGGGACGGTCCCCTTTTTCTGCAGCCTTGGCCTGGCGATCGGCAAGTCCAGTGATGACCTTGTTAATGTCCGATTCCGGAGGAAGCCCCTGGTCCAGTGGCGTCGGCTGCGATGCCGGGACGGCTTGCACTTCTTTGTAGGAAAACTCAGGCCCCTTGGAGTGCCCAGCAGTAGAACTCAAGTACACGCCGCCAACGGTTAAACCCGTGACGGCAATGACTGCAGTAATAAGGGAAAGCGGAAGCAGGCTAGATTCTTTCACGCTGCCCATGCTACCGGGTTTTCCTCATTTCAACACCCTTGTTCGAGCGGCTTCGGCAACAAAACACAACCATGAAACAGCCGTTACAGCGCGCCTGAGGCGGGAGCTGACCCCTACGACGTATTTTGTATGGTGGAACTATCAAGACCCCAGGAGTCCATGTTGCAGAACCCGCTCAGTGCACCAAAGAACTTTTTTCTCCTTGTGCTCCTTTTGTGCACGACCGGCATCTACTTCATTATGCTTCTGATCACGCTCCCCCATCTTCGGGACGCAGCAGGTGGAATGTATCCCCTTGACATGCGGCCCCTAGGGTATGATTCCACCTACATCAGTTCGCTGTTTGATGCCTTGGGGGACGACGGCCGCCGATATTACCTCACCAAGCAGCTTCCTCTTGACATGCTCTACCCAGGGCTTTTTGCCCTCACGTATACACTTTCTATTGCCACGTTGCAGACGGCACTACGGTGGGATTCCCGGCCAAACAGAATCCTGCGCCTAGCACCTGTATTGGCCGGCGTGTTCGACTACCTTGAAAATTTCACCGCGCTTCTTCTCCTCGCACTGTACCCCAGGATCCCCGGTTTTATTGCGCAGGCCGGAAACGCATTCACCCTGCTGAAATCGTTGTGCGCTGGGATATCGTTGTTTCTTTTTTGCGGTATGAGCCTCATTCTCATCCTGCGTTATGTTCAGCTGCAACGCCGCACTAGGCCGCGGCCCAGCGTATAAAGCCTCCCCGCTAGTTGGTGGTGTAGGTGACGTTAAGCGGCGAGTGGTCTGACCATCGCAGCTCATACGCAGAGGCTTTGTCCACCCAGGTTTTTTCCGCTCGTTCCAGCATTGCCCCCGTGGCCGCTTGGTAATCGATGCGCCACCCGGCGTTTGTATCAAAAGCTTGCCCCCGGTAAGTCCACCATGTGTACGGCGCATCGTCAGGGTGAAGGCGCCGCGCCACATCAAACCACTGCGGATGGACCGCCGCTTGTCGACGCCCCTTCGTCCCCACGTAGTCAACCGCACCCAGGAAGTCCCCATGGTCAGCTACCTGGGATTCTTCGTCAGGGAAGGTGCCAAAAACCGCATCCATAAATGCGCGTTCATCAGCGAGAAATCCAGATTTCTTCTGGTTGGCTTTCCAATTTTTCAAATCCTCGCGGCGATGGCAGATGTTCCAATCGCCCCCGATGGTCATGTGCGAGTATGAGGTGGCTTTCTGATCCAGGATGTCCTCGAATATGTCCAGGAACCTGTACTTCTCATCCTGTTTTTCAGTGTTCGCAGCCCCGGAAGGAAGATACAGTGAGGCGACGCGAACATCGGATAACGGGGCGTCGACAAGCGATGCCTCAATATAGCGGCCCGCGTCCTCAAACCCGGGGATGCCGACCTGAACGTCAGCGAGCGGGAAACGGGAAAGAATACCCACCCCCGCGCGACCTTTCGCGGATGCCTCAGCGCCAATGTAATGCCAACCCGCATCAATGGCTGGGGCAAGCGCATCAAGGGTTTGCTGCTCAGTCGCGCGAACTTCCTGCATCAGCACAACATCGGTAGAACTGCGCCGAAGCCACTGGTGGAAACCACGGTTTTCTTCGCTTCGCTGCCTCACCGCAGCTCGAATGCCGTTGACATTAACAGTTGTGATGGTCAGACTCATTCACACCACACTACTTGCCAAACAAGCGGGCCAGAAAACCTCTCTTTGGCGGCTCTATGACCTCACTGTAGGGCATGTCGCTTTGCAGCTGGATAACAGTCTTTTCCGGGTCGAGTAGCGACACCGCATACACGGCACGGATTGTTTCCTCGTCGGTTTCTTTCACCGCATCGCCGTCTTTAATCACAAGGCCGTTGGTGAGCAGATAATCTGCGACATCCACGAGAAAAGCCACAGTCTCTTCAGCGGTTTTAGGTGTCTGCGGAATTTCAATATCCATCAAGCCCACAGCATCAAGGCCAACAGTATGCCCCGTCATCACACCATCAGGGCGCTCCCCCACGTTGATGGCAACCCACAACAGCAACAGCGGATTCGGCAACGCCTCCATCGTGATCTCACGAAACAGCGGAGGATAAATCAGGTGATTTGCGGAACCCCAATACACAGCAAAAGTCTCAGGCGAAATGGCCACCAGCGAAGCAACCACCTTGGATAGCAAAAACGTGTCATCCAGGCCCGTGAGGTCCTCCCCAAATCCCGTCACCGTGACCACGGCATGCGCCTGATAATCACTGTTGAACGCTTCTGTCTCCGGCCATAACCGACTAGGGCCTACAAGTTCAACGGTATCGTCGCCAATAGGAGCCGGGATATTCATCACTGCGATGTACGCTTCCCCGTAATCCAGCGCCACCACGTCATCCCCATTGTCCGCTGAGACGGTCAGCAGGTCAGGTTCCAGTTCCTTCCAGTCCTTGAGCAGCTGCTCCCGCAGGGTCTCGGCAGTAATGGCATCGTCAACCTGATTCTGACACAACATAGCAAGCGATGGCATGAAAACTCCTTGGTGTAGCGACTACCACATGGGTCATGCCCCAGGAAACTATTTTCCTGTAAAACATTCCCTGGCGAAAGCCTAGCACCAGTCGCACACCACATGCTCTACTTTTTGTGGCTTTGTCACTCAAGATTTATTTTTGAACATGCCCGAACCCATACGAAACGCAGAGAATACGCCTCCTACACCAAGAGCCACAGAGTGGGTTTGTTACCTCTTGACCACCTCCGCGTTGGCCAGTCGATCGTGTGAGCCACGCATCTGACTTGCTTCATTAATGGTGGTGAACACCACGATTGCCGAGATGGCTGAAACGAGTCCACCAACCCACGGCACAATGCTCACGAGGCGCCACCAGTTACGTTTGAAAGACTGCTCCCAGCTGAGGGGTTGGCCAGTAGTGGCATCCTGAACCTTATAACCAAAGATTAACTTCGCTGGGGTTGAACCCAACAGAACCTCACACCCCACGTAATACACGACCAAGAGTAACGCACCCATCAACGAACCCAGGGTAGTGTTATCAGAGGCAATATACACAGGGAATGTAACAATACCGGAAAGAAGGCCGCCGATTATTAGATCCACGACCGCCATTCCCGCTCGGGTGCCTGCAGTCGGCCTCTCGCCACTTTGAGTTATGCCGCTACCAGCCGCTCCATAAACATTGCTGGTGGGATAACCACCCGTACCATAGGAGCTGTTGTCACCATAGGCGTATGTTTGCGCTCCACCCTGTGGCGCTGCCCCAGCATGAGGAAACTGTGACTGCTGCGGGTCTTGGTAATACGCGTACTGGTTACCCGGTCCTACCGTAGGCGGCGTCACGCCGCCCTGTGCTGGTGGTGTCTGCGGATTAGTCTGGAACGGGCTCGCCTGACCCTGTACAGGAAAACGTCCAAAATTAGCCAGGTGACCCAATTCGTGCCATGCAACCTGCCGAACCTTGATGGTCTCGTCATAGATTGCTCGGTGGGACACGTTACTGAGCACGCCATAAGCGATCTGGATTTGCTGCTGCTGTGGCGAATTGGCCCCCAGGCCCGTCTGTTCAAGCTGGCCAATACGTTCAGACAGTGTCACCCCTAGGACATCGCTGCTTTCCTGGGGATTCAACCCAAAGTACTCATACAAATTGGGGGCAAACTCGTTCATCGTGGTTACACGCCTTCCTCGTTGATTTCTGTATCCAGCGTAAACGATCAGCACTTCCCCTGCCATCAGGGATGTCCCTGATTTTTCTCAGGGTTGCGCCACCACACGCGTAACGACGCCGCGCTTAACGACGCCCCCGGCGGAACCACGAACGCTTGGGTTTGCCGTTGCCTTTGTCAGAACCAGATTGCTCATTGCGCAGCTGAATGACGGTCTTATCAGGGTAGAACATCGATTCCGTGTATACCGCGCGGATCCGCTCGGTTTCACTTTCCCCGACGGTATCGCCATCAGCGATGACCGGGCCGTTTTCTAGCAGATAGATCACAAGATTAAGAATGAATTCCTGAGTGTCCTCAGGCGTCTTGGAGCTGTCAGGAATCTCTATGTCCATCAGGCCCAACGAATCCAACCCCACTGTCGTTGACGCAAATTCGCCGCCCTCACGGAACCCCGCGTTGAATGCTACCCACAGATAAAGAGGCGGATTGGGAAGAATCTCCTGAGCCATCTCTCGGAACAGCGGAGGAATAATCACATGATCCGCATCACCCCAGTACACAGCGAAAGCCTCGTTCGACACCGCAATTATTGACGCCATAGCCTGCGTTAGCAGGGCACGAACCGCAATGTCGGCAGCATCTTCATCCTCGAAGTACACAGCCACAATGGTGGTTGCTTGATAATCAGTATCAAAAGTGGCTGCGTCTGGCCACAACCTACTACCCGCGCACAGTTCGGCGGTATCATCTGCGAACTGAGAGTCCATGGTGGTGACAATGATGATCGCATTCCCGCATTCCAAACTGAACTGTGCGACTGCGCCATCCTCATCATCCATGTCCGACGGCGGCATCACAGTAATCGGCCCCAGGTCCGGCCAATCAGCAAGCATCTGATCCCGAACCGCCTCCGGTGTCACCCCCGCATCCACATGATGTTGAAGCAGCATCGCAATTCCACCAGGCATGATAGCGTCCTCTCTGTCGCCTGTCTGTGACATATCATCCTACGTGCGATAGCACATTAACGACATTTCCATCAGCATCCCGCACAAAGAAGCGACGCACTCCCCATTCCTCAACGGCGAGATCGTGCACAATCTCCCAGCCATTATCCTGGGCGATCTTGTATACAGCATCAACGTCTTCGACCTCAATGGATGCCACCGGGTTAACGGGCGCAGTGGGGTCAGAAGTAATCAGACTGATTTGGATGGAGTGATCTTCCGGCGATGCCAAAGTGGCAATCCAACCATGGTTCATGATCACTTTCATTCCAGTGAGACGGCAGTACTCCTCAATCGCAGTATCAAGGTCACGAACAGTTACGAGTGGCATGGAACGCTGTACAGACATGGGGCCAAACTACCACTTGTCATGTATTCAAACTATAAGCAAAGACAGCGTCTTCATCTGCACTTTTTCAGATCTGCCGCTACACAAAAGCATAGATTCCAGTCCCAGCCATCAGTAAAATACCGACAAGGATCACGCAGAAGAAGTCAGGAGCGAAGCGGTAGATCCAGGCCGTCAGGGTGCCGCCGAGCAGTCGAACGCCACCAGCAATAACAGCAGCACATCCAATCCCCACTAGTGGCAGATTCCAGTGCACAGATGTCGCCCCCACCATCATCGCAAAGACCAAAAAGAGCGCGTATCCCACGGTCAGCCGCGTTCGCGCAATCACACGTTCACGCTTGGTGGGAAGATCACCATGTTCCCCCATAGCGGTCAGAATAAGCGCCTCGCCCAATTTTTCGATGAGTGGAGTGCCCACAAGAAAATCACCAGCAGGCACAAGTAGCGCTACACCCACATCACGGTCAGGAACAAGCGCAAACAATGTTGTGACACCTGGGACTTTTCCAGAGTGCAGGTATATCCGGTGGTCTGAGTATTCTTTTTCAATCCACCCGTAACCATATCGGCCCTTGTCTCCAAGGACACCGGAAACTGCGGGGGAACCGTCGGCAGGCGCGGCGTCGATAAGCATGTGCTCAAGTGAAAAGTCACCAACCAGGTAAGACTGCAGGTAGTGTGCTGCATCCTGGATGTTCATGGCAATACCTCCAGAAGGCGGTTGAATCCAGGATTGTGCAGACAGGTCGAAGGGGGTTGCAGGGAAATAATGCCCAAGAAATGCCACGTGCCCAAATATCACTGGAGTGTGGTGCTGGAGGTCAATAATGTTGCGCTGCACGTACTCCATGAACGGCAGACCGGAGATCTTCTCAACGAGTTCACCGAGGAGGTTGTAGTTACGGTTGGAGTAGCGAAACTTCTTGGTGCGGGCACATGTTGAATCGGACCGGAGCCCGCTGCAATGCCTGGCAACGTCATGAATAGTGGCGTCAGGAAGAACATGGGCGTTGGGGAGGTAGTGTGTGAGGGGTTGTTGCACGTCAATAAGCCCCTGATCAGCCAGCTGCGTCACAGCCAAACCAGTGAGCGACTTGCTTGTAGAACCGATAACAACGGGGGTTTCACTATTCATATCGCCAACAGTCGCGCTATCAACAATGCCCTGAGATGTAACCACCACTGCGGCCCCGGTTGGACAACCAATGGCATGCAGACCTTGCTCAAGAATGCCTTGAACAGTATCGGGGTCCATAGTATTCATGGTAGTTGTTTTTGTCTCAGAGCAGGTCACCACCATTTCCGCTGTCAGCGGATCCGCTGGAAGCGGATTTCATTGCCGTGTGCTGCACCGATACTGGAGCATGGATGCATGTCCGAACAATCAGTTGATGTGACGCAGATCCTGGATCAGCACATTTACCGGGAGCTTTTCGACCACCGCATTATTATCCTTGCTGACGCGTTGGAGCAGCATAATGCAAACCGCTTATGCACCTCGCTTCTTCTCTTGTCTTTCCGCGATCCCACCGCCGATATTGTCTTTTTGATTAATTCCCCAGGTGGGTCCGTGCCTGGAATGTTGGCGATTCGCGATTGCATGAATGGCATTCCCAACGACGTGATCACAGTAAATCTAGGCATGGCATACAGCGCAGGACAGTTTTTGTTGTCCGCCGGAACGCAAGGCAAGCGTTTCTGCCTTCCTCATGCCAAGGTGTTGTTGCACCAGGGTTCAGGTGGAATTGGCGGCGTGGCGCAGGATATTGAAATTCAGGCTAACGATATTCGCCACACGCGGGACTCAGTATTGGAGTGCATTTCGGAGGATACCGGACGCAGCCTCGCTGAGGTCACCCATGATTCACTGCGTGATCGTTGGTTCACCGCCGAGCAAGCTTTGGAGTACGGCTTCGTTGACCACATCACCGCAGATGCCTCCCAGTTTCTTCAACGTCCCACCCGGGTCATGGGGCTTTCAGCGAAAGGACATGCGCACTCATGAGTTCGACGTACACAATCCCCTATGTGACAACCCGCAGTGGCAACACTGAAAAGACGGTTGACATTTATAGCCGCCTGCTTGATGAGCGCATCATTTACATTGGCACGCCCATTGATGATGGCGTAGCCAATGCCGTTATTGCCCAGCTATTACATCTGGAAAACGACAACGCCGACATGCCCATTTCCCTGTACCTCAATTCCGCTGGCGGCTCCATGTCCGCGACTTTGGCAATTTACGATTGCATGCAATTTGTTCACCCCACCCTTGAAACAACATGCGTCGGCCAAGTTGTGTCGTCCTCTGCGTTGCTCCTTGCTGGAGGCACGCACGGGCACCGACTGATCCTGCCGCACGGCCGGGTGGTACTGCATGCACCCGTCACAGAGGGCGGTCGTGGCGCGATCCCAGACCTGATCATTGAGGCCGAGGAAATTGAGCGTATCCGCAGCATGCAGGAAGAAATTCTTGCCCAGCACTGTGGCGTTTCCGCCGAGCAGGTCCGCAAAGACACCGAAAGGAAACTGGTGCTCACCGCACAGCAGGCCGTGGATTACGGTCTGGCGGATAATATTGTTGCCGCTTCTCGACGCCCCAGTAGTTAGGCCGCCAGCAACAACACCGGCGTGCTCGCGGCGTTGTGGATGTCGCCGTTCCCACTGTCACCCTTCTCCACCACGGATTTCGCCAGGTCAAGCGTAGACATTCCTAATGCTCCAGCAATGGCATCAATCATTTCAGAGGACGGATCTTTCATTCCGCGCTCGATTTCGGACAGGTACTGAGGCGAAACTCCCGAACGTTCAGCAAGGTCAGAGAGACGATCCCCGCGCTGCGTGCGCGCTGATCGGATTTCTTTGCCAAGCATTTCCCGCCACAACTCACCAGTGATACCAGTGTCCTTGGTGGGCGGCGTTTGCGGTTCGGAGCAGATGACGTACATGTGGAAAGTGTACACGCGTATTCGGGGTTGAAGTCGGGTACCCCTGTGGACGTCGATACGCGAAAAAAGTGGTTGCAGCGGCACAAACAGGGGTATCCTGGTGTGCCGTATCGCAAACTTTTTTTCTTGCAGGGAGCAACATTGGCAAAAATTATTTACACCCGCACCGACGAAGCACCGTTGTTGGCCACGTACTCACTAAAACCAGTTGTTGAGGCATTCGCAGCCACCGCCGGAATTGATGTTGAGACCCGTGATATTTCCCTCGCGGGCCGCATCCTGTCGCAGTTCAGCGACTATCTTACTGAAGAACAGCGTGTGGATGACGCGCTCGCTGAGCTGGGCAAGCTGGCCCAGACCCCCGAGGCGAACATCATCAAACTTCCCAATATCTCGGCATCCGTCCCACAGATGAAGGCCGCAATCGCCGAGCTGCAGAGTCAAGGGTACGCGCTCCCCGACTACCCGGACTCCCCCAGCACCGATGAAGAGAAGGATGTTCGCGCGCGTTACGACGCCGTGAAGGGTTCCGCAGTTAATCCGGTGTTGCGCGAGGGTAACTCCGACCGCCGTGCCCCCGTCGCTGTGAAGAACTTTGCCAAGGCACATCCACATCGCATGGGCGTGTGGTCGCAGTCCTCTAAGACCAACGTGGCCACCATGGACGACCACGACTTCCGTCACAACGAGAAGTCGGTGATTATGCCCGCCGACGATGTGCTCACGATCAAGCTTGTTGGTGCCGATGGAACTGAGACCGTTCTCAAGTCTGATTTGAAGGTGCTAGCCGGTGAGGTCATTGATGGAACCTTCATGTCAGCAAAAGCACTCGACCAGTTCCTAGCTGCGCAGGTTGCACGCGCTAAGGAAGAGGGTGTGCTGTTCTCCACACACCTGAAGGCCACCATGATGAAGGTGTCCGATCCGGTGCTGTTCGGCCATGTGGTGCGCGCTTATTTTGCTGATGTGTTTGATCAGTACGGTGACCAGCTGAACGCGGCTGGTCTGAATGGTGAGAACGGCTTGGCCGCCATTTATGCCGGCCTGGATTCCCTCGATAACGGTGCCGAAATCAAAGCCGCGTTTGATAAGGCTCTGGCCGAGGGCCCAGCGTTGGCCATGGTCAACTCAGATAAAGGCATCACCAACCTGCATGTTCCTTCCGATGTGATTGTGGATGCTTCCATGCCCGCCATGATCCGCACCTCCGGTCACATGTGGAACGCCGCTGGTGAAGAGCAGGATACGCTGGCTGTTATTCCCGACTCCTCCTATGCAGGCGTGTACCAAACGGTGATTGATGATTGCCGCGCTCACGGGGCCTTCGATCCCAGCACCATGGGCACTGTTCCCAACGTCGGCCTCATGGCACAGAAGGCTGAGGAATACGGCTCCCATGACAAGACCTTCAAAATCCCAGCCGATGGCACTGTCCAGGTGGTTAATTCTGCTGGCGACGTGCTGATTGAGCACGCCGTGGAGGCTGGCGATATTTGGCGCGCCTGCCAAACCAAAGACGCCCCCATTCAGGACTGGGTCAAGCTCGCCGTTACTCGCTCACGTTTGTCTGGCATGCCCGCTATCTTCTGGCTTGATCCCGAGCGTGCGCATGACCGCAACCTCACCACGTTGGTGGAAAAATACCTGAAGGATCACGACACCGAGGGGCTGGACATCAGCATCAAGTCTCCAGTGGAGGCAACTCAGGTGTCCATTGACCGCATCCGTGAGGGCAAAGACACCATCTCCGTCACAGGCAATGTGTTGCGTGACTACAACACCGACCTCTTCCCCATCCTGGAGCTAGGGACATCTGCGAAAATGCTGTCAGTTGTTCCTCTCATGGCCGGCGGTGGCCTGTTCGAAACCGGTGCCGGTGGCTCCGCCCCGAAGCACGTCCAGCAACTGGTGGAGGAGAACCACCTGCGCTGGGATTCACTGGGTGAGTTCCTAGCGTTGGCCGAATCCTTGCGCCACTTTGCCAACACCGACGGCAATGCCAAAGCCGCAGTGCTTGCCGACGCCCTGGACCGCGCCACCGAAACCCTGCTCAACGAGGGCAAATCCCCCTCCCGCAAGGCCGGTGAAATTGATAACCGCGGCTCCCACTTCTACCTGACCTTGAACTGGGCTAAGGAACTGGCCACCCAGACCGAGGACGCGGATTTGGCTGCGGTGTTTGCTCCGGTGGCAGAAGCACTGGCCGCTGCAGAATCGGAGATCACCGCAACGTTTATTGATGTTCAGGGATCCCCTGCGGACCTTGGCGGATACTACAGCCCCTCTGAGGAAAAAACCAACGCTGTGATGCGTCCTTCCGCAACGTTCAACGCGATTATTGATGGCGTGAAGAAGTAACTCCGCTTTTCACGCAGCACAACCCCTGATACGCACTACCCCTAGTTGTGTGGTCAGGGGTTGTTGCGTTACTTGTGTCTGACATGATGTGAGGGTGTGTGATGAAGACATGAGTCACCAGGACAATGGCTTACTGCAGATAGGAACGTTTTCCACGCTATCTAGGATCAGCGTGCGGATGCTGCGCCACTACCAGGAACGTGGACTTCTCATTCCCGCGCGTATTGACCAGTTCAGTGGATACCGGTTTTACACAAGCGACCAGCTTGGCACAGCACACTTGATCGTCCAGTTGCGTGAGGCGGGTTTTTCCATCGACGCAATGTCCGATGTCCTTGATGCAGTTGCAGAGTCTTCTGGTGGTTCCGCTCGTATTGAGCATATTCTGAGCGCCCAACGCGACCTTCTCGCCCAGCATCGAGCTGAACTGAATGCACAGCAGGCGGCGCTTGACCTCGTCACCACCACCCTGAAAGGACACCCTGAAATGACTGACGTCATCAGGACCACACTGCCAGCACTAACCATTGCTAGTCTCCGCCATGTCGTACCCAGCTACCACGACGAAGGCATCCTGTGGCAGGAAATCATGCCCCTGCTCCAGGAAGCTGGAGTATCCTTCCCCGCCGGAGGCATCTCTGGAGCAACGTTCTACGACCCCGAATTCCGCGACAACGATGTGGACATTGAGGTGTGGATTCAGGTAACTGAGCCATTCACTGGCACTGCCCGATTGGAGTGCCGCAGCGTACCCGAGCGCGATGTTGTCATGGCCACGCTACATGGCGATTACTCTCAGATGCCAGCCGTCACCCAAGCGATCGGCGCCTACATCGCCGACCATGGACTCGCCACCGGCCCCATGTTCAATATCTATCGCGTCAGCCCAGCCCAGAATCCAGACCCGAGCAGCTGGATCACTGATGTGTGCTTCCCAGTAACAGAAGCATCACTGTAACCGCCTACCATACGGGTGTGCACCAGAACGTGTGCACCCATTATCTTTCACCCCGAAATCGAACTTATATACGAAAAATGAACAGCGATGTCCACCATAGCGGTTTTACTACAGCTATGCACTGAGCGCCTGGATAACCTGCAGCGCAAATAAGCGTTACCGCAGAAAAAGGCACCGATTCAATACTTCAAGTAGCAATAGTGCATACTAGTAGAGATTGAGCTACTTGCCGCATGAAAGGACACATATGGGCATCCCTTTTGTCGACCTCATTGAATGCCTTGACCCAGATCCGCAGCTTGTTATGTGGAAATGGCCTGTTGAAAACGGGCAAATCAAAACGGGTGCCCAACTTATCGTCCGCGAAAACCAGATCGCGTTGACGCTGGCACACGGCCAAGCAAGCGCGGTGTATGGCCCTGGCCGCCACACGCTTCCCAGCGTGAACATACCGGTTTTAGACCAGTTGAAGGGCTGGAAATACGGGTTCGCCTCACCCAATATTTACGACGTATTTTTCATGGTCACGCGCCAATTCGTAGACCTGAAATGGGGCACCCCCGCCCCCGTCATGATGCACGACCCCAAGTTCGGCCAGGTTCGCGTTCGAGCTTTCGGTTCGTACAACGTCCGCATTACCGACGCCGCGCGGTTCTTCCGTGAATACGCGGGCTCATACCCATTACTGTGCATCCGCGACCTTGAGATTCAGCTACGCGACTACATTGCCGCAAAGTTCGGCGAGATCATGGCCACCTCCGGCATCAGCGTCATGGATTTCGCCGCGAACCTGTCGATGGTAAACGCACGCCTCGCCCCCGCCATAGCACCATACTTCGAGGACCTGGGAGTTTCCGTCACGCAATTCAGTATCGCTTCCGTCACTCTCCCCGATGAGGTCAACGAATACTACGACAAAGTCACCGGTATGAACATGATCGGCGACATGGACAAGTTCCAGCGATTCAACACCGCGCTCGCTACTGGCGACGCCCGGACCGCCGCAGGTGCTGGCGCGCAAGACGGCATGGCCATGGGACTGTTGTTCAGCGAGATGGCGGCGACCCAGCAACAACAGCAACAGACACAACAGGCGGCGCCCGCTCCAGCGGCAACACCTGCGGCGGCTAACCCCATGGAGAAGCTGACCACATTGAAGCAGATGTTCGACGCGGATCTCATCACCGAGCAGGAATACGCCGCCAAGAAGGCCGCGATCTTGGAGGAGATGTAAATGGCTGAATCGATCGTTGAGCGCATGCGCCGACAGGCGTTTGCCAGCACAAAACGTGACGTGCACTACGAGGAGGAACAACTCACCACTGAAACGACAGTGTGCCCTGGGTGCGGCGCCGGCCGTGCGGAAGAACACGGCGTTAAGGAATGTCGCTACTGCGGGTACGTGTTTATCAGCGCCGACCTGTAGCAGCACAACAAACAACACACTTTTCAAGAAGGATTGAAGGACATTATGGGGCAATCTCTCCAGATGATTACAGAATTACGGGAACGTCTTGACGTATTTCTGGGCAAGCTCCGGCAGCGCGGCGAAGAAATCGCCGCCGAGGCCCGGGCTACGGCACCAGAGATCAAAGCAAACGACACCGATGAGTACAAACGCTCATTCCTGGCTTTTCAAACTGGAATTGGCAACCAGATGCACCAGTTGGTGGAGAAGGCAGAGCAGGTGTTCCACAAGCAGTTCTCTGTGTATATGAGTGTTGAAGACCACGATGTCCGCGCCGTCTTCTTAGAGGCAGAGGACGCCGTTGAGGACTTCAGCGACTACATTGACACGCTCACCGAATCCATTTTCATGGAGTCAGAAACCGACGACGCCGAAAAACAGTACAACCAGGCTGTTGCCGATTGGAAGGAAGCTGCCGCACGTTTTACCTGTTCGCAGTGCAGCGCCCCGATTCCGGTCACGCAACTGTACTACCAGGCACAATACCTCACCTGCACAGGATGCGGAACGCAAACAACATTCATGCCGTCAACGGCAATGCGGAACGCACCACAAGCGGCGGAGGCACTCGCGGAACTTCGTACTCGTCATATAGAGGAAGAAAATTACCGCATTGCCACTTCCCCTGGTGGCTGGGTTGGTCAAGTTATCATGCTGCACATCAACTATGAACTGGCGCAGCATCGCGAGCTTGTGCGTCTACTGCCTGCATACGCAGAAACCCGGATTGATTTCCTCCGCAAATCCATTGTGGAAGAAGCAAGAACCAAGGGACATACGAAACTTGAACCAGCAGGAACTCGCGAAGCTGACGTCACCTACTACAACGTGATGGGCAGCCTCGGCGACACGATGCGCAACCTACGTGCAGCACAGGACACGCAGTTCGCCAACATTGTTGAACTCATTGTCCGTGACCTTGCGCGACCTGGGTGCGAAGTCGCAAACGCCATCATCAACGGAACATACACGGACGAACTGTGGGAAAAATACGCCGCTATAGCGTCCCGCAGTCCTGAGGACTACTAACCCCTACTCAACCCCCGCAAAGGACACATACATGTTTGATTTTCTGAAAAAGCTCTTCGGCGGCGCTTCCGAGGATGCTCCCTCTTCTACCGCATCTTCTGGGCGTTCCGCCGGTGGATCCCGCGCAGCCCAAGCAGCAGGCGCCAACCCTGGCAAAGCACCCGCTGCTGCCTATAATGCACGCCCCAACTCCAAGGAAACCGGAGTTCCGAATCCGGACGGCTCCACCTTCGGGTACCGGCCGAACGGCGAACTGTTCTTTGTGCACCCCTTCAGCGTTGCCATCACCGGAGAGTTTCTTCATGACAGCTTCGATGAGGAAGCACTCGCATGGCTGCCCAAACCACAGCCGCCGGCAGGCTTCCCTGCAGATGCGTACGAGTACGCAGATAAATGGCTTGATCTGTGGGAACGTGCCCTGGAGCCGCAGTTTGAGTTTTATGAGCAGATCGACACCAATAAGTCTGTTCCAGGAGCCCAGGATGCACTAGAGCGCTGGGAGGGAGTCTTGCGCGCCATTGATACTGAGGCCACCCAGCTCGGCGATTTCAAGGGTGCTCGCAACCTTGTGCTGGGCAACAGTGACATGCACGAATCTGTGGACACCTACATTGAGGTATCCAGGGATTACCTGGCCAAGCGCATCGACTGGGACTCCCTTGATCAAGAAGACAAACAGGAGATCATCTACGACTGCATCGGTACATTGTTTGGGTTCTACACGAGGCGTAATGAAATTCTCGCTGGTTTCTACCAGGACCCCAGCGGCCAAGCTGCGCGGCAGGCGGAGGAAGAGGCATTTGCACCGTTAATGGCCATGCGCAACGTGGACACCTCCGCACCCGAACTACAGCCAATTGCTGGCGTGAGCTTGCACGACTTCGTTGCTGCTTCACAGAGGCTTCACGCCAACGCACCCATTGAAGAAATCACCACCATACTGGGCATTGAACGCCCGCAATGGGATCAGGCAGCAGCGGAATGGCAGCATCGCATTGGCACTCACCCAATGACCGTGGGGGTGGAGTACAGCAACCTTATGTCGCAGCCGCATCCGCTGTTCAGTGGGGCAGCTGGGGCCGGCTCCTCCCAAACGGGGCAGGCCGGGAATAACTCGGCTCGACTGAGCACCGACCGTAATTTCTACGTTGAGGTTGCTGCAGCCATGGGTGCAGCTGGTGAAGCTGGCATTGACACTGACGGCTACCTTCATGAGCACTACGGCGTCTCCATAGCTGAGGCTGGGGCCGCAGGCGTGACGTGGATGTCTGATTTTACTCAGGCGGGCGAACTCACCACTCTGATTCAGTCTCGACAAGCAGAGATAGCCAAGGAGATTGCACAACTTGCTGGCCCAGGTGCCGCAGATGATATCGAGTTCTAAGTAACACATAAAACGGGGCAGCAGTTCACCTTTCTGCCGCCCCGTTTTCCATGCCACAGTGGCTCAAAAACTCTTGCTTAGCGACGCCGCGTACACCCGCACGTCCGATAAGCCCATGCCCATCAGCTCAATAGTGCCATCAATAGAAAAATATTTCCACTATGAAAATGCACGAATTATATCATCACATGCATTTCCATAATGGAAATATCATTTGCAGAGATTCCCCTGAATCTCCACGGTCCGCGCCACACCCCTTATGTGTTCAGCAGATTTAAAGAAAGGTTAACACTTGGCATGGATAATCGGGAAAATTTTTGCATAACAATCATCCACCCATACCCCCGCAACTGGCCTTGAACTGGGATTTTAATAAACTAGTCACACGAATTAAAACACCCCCGACGCCCCCATAATAGTACGCAATCCGCCCGTGATCCTCGCCAGATAAAGGCAAATAGAACCAGGGCGGATGGTTTCAGCTGTTTCCCTCTAACAGCACCGTCCTTTCGGATTGAGTTCTTGCTCAGCCCACCGCATGCGCCAGTATTCTCGCTCGGTAGGTATGGGTGCACAAGGGTGGTGTTGTTGTAGGTACGTGACGTATTTTTCATAGTCACGTTCCCCCATCACATCACCGATATACACCCAGCAGCTGCGCATGAGCTGCCACACCTTCGCCACTGCGCACACAATGATGCGATTAGTGGTGAGCATGTGCTGTTCGTTCCGTCGGCGGCGCCTCTGTTGCCCACACCTGAGCAACGCTCTTTTCTATGCTCGTCGCCCCCAAACCACTAGGAGCAAAAAACGCGGACGGGCTGAAGGGTTCTTCACTCGTAGCAATCTCTTCGCCCCGCTGGCGCGCAACAATGGCTTTGTAGCAGGCTACTGCAGCCGCAGCGATAACGACAAGCACAAGCACCGCGAAGAGTATGGACAGCACGCCTTGGATTGCGGTATTGCGAACCACGGCGTCGATTTCCGCTGGAGACTTGGCACTCTTAAATGTGGTGAGTCCTTGAGCGGCAGCTTCTTTAAAGCGGTTGTGCTGGGCCCAGTATCCAATGGATGGGTTGCTAGAGAATACCTTCTCCCACGACGCAGTCATAGTCACAATCACGTCCCAGAACAACGGAATGGCAGGGATCCACGCCCACTTGTACATACCTTTCTTCACCACAACCACGAGGACAAGGGACAAGGCGATGGCCGCAAGCAACTGGTTTGCAATGCCGAAAAGCGGGAACAGGACGTTGATGCCGCCGAGCGGATCAGTCACACCCATGAGCAGAATGGCTCCCCACAAAGCGCACACCGCAATGGTGGAAATCCAGTTGCCCACAGTCCAGGTGGGATCTTTGAAACGCGCGAGGCCGGGGACGTTGGCGAGGGTGTCGGTCATCATGAAGCGTGCAACACGGGTACCAGCATCTACAGTGGTAAGGATGAACAGCGCCTCGAACATGATGGCAAAGTGGTACCAGAAGGACTGCATCTCGGGGTGTCCGAAAATGTCGGTCAGAATGTGCGACATACCGAACGCGAGCGTCGGCGCACCACCAGTTCTGGAAATGATGGTGTGCTCCCCCACCGCCGCAGCAGCACTGGTGAGTTGTTCGGGCATAAGGTTAGAGCCAGGAAGCCCCAGGGAGTTCACAAACTCAGCAGCACTGTCGGGTTTTCCACCAGTCATGGAGGCTGGTGCGTTCATCGCGAAGTACACATGACGGTCCAAAATAACGGCGGTGATGAGAGCCATGATGGCCACGAAGGACTCCATGAGCATGCCGCCGTACCCAATCACGCGCATTTGCGTTTCTTTTTCCACCAGCTTGGGCGTGGTCCCAGAGGAAATCAGAGCGTGGAACCCAGAGAGAGCACCACAAGCGATGGTGATGAAAAGGAAGGGGAACAGGTTGCCGGCAAAAACTGGCCCGTTGCCGTTTTTAGCAAAGTCGGTGATGGCGGGCATGTGCACCTCGGGGCGGTCAATGAGAATACCCACGGCAAGCAGTCCGATCACGCCGATCTTCATAAAGGTGGACAGGTAATCGCGTGGCGCAAGCAGTAACCACACGGGAAGAATGGCTGCGACAATGCCGTAACCAATAAGCACCCAGGCAAGCACGATCTTGGACCAGGTGAACATTTCCACACCCCAGGAGGTATCAGCAACCCAGCCACCAGCGACGATGGACAGCAGCAGCAGGACAACACCGATGACAGAGACTTCGCTCACGCGTCCGGGGCGCAGATAGCGTAGGTACACACCCATGAACAGCGCAATCGGCACAGTCATGGTGATGGAGAACACGCCCCATGGGCTTTCTGCAAGGGCATTGACCACCACAAGTGCCAACACCGCAATGATGATGATCATGATGGTAATCACGGCGAGGATGCCGGCAGTGCCACCAACGACTCCCATTTCATCGCGGATCATCTGCCCCAGTGAGCGACCTTTCCTGCGCGTTGACACCCACAAGACCAGGTAGTCCTGCACAGCACCAGCCAGGATAACGCCCACGACAATCCAGATGGTACCGGGGAGATACCCCATCTGGGCTGCCATGACAGGCCCCACCAGCGGGCCAGCACCCGCAATCGCAGCAAAGTGGTGTCCGAATAGCACTCGCCGGTCAGTTGGCATAAAGTCCTTGCCGTCGTTGGCGTATTCGGCAGGGGTAGCGCGATCGTCGCGAGGCTTCACCACCTTGTATTCGATAAGCCGCGCGTAGAACGTGAAACCGATGATGTAGGAACCAACTGCAGCGAGCACCAACCACACTGCGTTGACTGTTTCGCCACGGGATAACGCGATGGTTCCCCACCCGGCTGCTGCTGCGATGGCCACAAGGAGAAGCACGATCTTTTTCTTCAACGACATGCGTCTGTGGTCGTGGACACCAACAGGCAGGTCACACGCATCTGAATAGACCAGTTCCACTCCGTCAGGAACCGTGAGTCTGTCCTTGACATCCTGTTTTGTCATGACAGCCCTTCCTTTCCAAACTCCAAAAATATGAGGTGAGTCATACTTAGCTCAAAATTATGCGCCTGGTCACACCGTATCCCGAATGATAGGACTTTAAAAGGGGTTTTAGGTCACTGCTACTGAAAAGATCCATCAAACCACACATAAACACTGCTCAGCCGCACAGCGCGAGGAATAAATCACATAACCAAACCCACAACGTAGGCTTGTGTTATGAGGCTTTCTTTTCATCAACCACCCCTGTTGCCCACCCCCGCCACCCGCAGGCCCATCGTGACAACAGTGGGCACGGCGACCGTCGTTACGCTAGCCGCACTCCTAACGCCGCCAGCAAGCAGCGCTTTCACGGTGACCGCCGACACGGAGAAGCAGCTGTGTCGAGTGGACGCCAACTCCCCCTCGCAGGTGCGGGACTTCTGGAACAAGCTGGAAAACGACGTCCGCAAGGCACGCATCGCAGAAATCGACAAAGCCTCGCCGGGGTTTGCCGCCGACCTGGCCGCCTACGAATCAGGCAGGGAAGGCGCGCCAACCGTCAACGACCTGCAACAGCGCATCACCAATACGGGCGGACAGGAAGGCTTAGGTATGCTCACCACGCAAACCGCAGCCGATGCCGGAATTGATGCCGCCACCGACCCTGGTTTCAAAACCGAATACACCGAACAGCAAGCACGCACCGCCGCTCAGGACATTGGCGACAACCCCGCCGCAGCCATTTCTGGAACCCTGCAGACCCAAGCATCCTCCGGCATGCGTATCGACGCCCTCCGATCCGAGTTCTTCAGCACCCGCACTGCCGACTACAACTCCGCGCAACAAACCCTGAGAACCAACCTCACGCACTGTGCCGACGAGCTCGCCGATGCACGCCCCATGCCGTGGCAACAAAAGGCACTCATCGCAGCAGCGATCGTCGCCGCCCTCCTTGTAGGGGTAAAAGCTTGGTTTAATTCGAGAAAACCAAGCCGACACCAGGCACAACAATAATGGACAGACAGAGCGGTTTGCACTAGACCGAGCTGTTCACTATGTTGGTGTAAAAATCATCGATACTAAGGATTGCTACCCATGCCACAATACGACAACAGCAATGCAGCCAACTGGGGCTTCGACACCCGCTCCATCCACGCGGGTCAAACAGTCGACAGCGACACCAGTGCACGCAACCTTCCCATCTTCCTCACCTCCTCTTACGTATTCGACAACGCCGAACACGCGAAACAACGCTTCGCCCTCGAAAACCTCGGCCCGGTATACAGCCGCCTCACGAACCCCACCGTTGAAGCCGTAGAAAACCGACTCGCTTCACTGGAAGGTGGCGTGCATGCTGTCCTCTTCGCTTCTGGGCAGGCGGCCGAAACAGCAGCAATCCTCAACCTCGCCCGCGCAGGCTCCCATATCGTCTCCTCCCCACGGCTCTACGGCGGCACAACCACGCTATTCACTGTCACTCTCGCCCGCCTAGGAATAGAAACCACCTTCGTGGACGACCCCGACGATCCCGCCTCGTGGCAGGCAGCCGTCCAAGACAACACCGTCGCATTCTACGGAGAAACCTTCGCCAACCCCCAGGCCGACATCCTTGACATTCCCGCCATCGCCGAGATAGCACACGCCAACAATGTTCCGTTCATTGTGGACAACACGCTCGCCACTGCAGCACTCATCCGCCCCCTCGAACTGGGTGCTGACATCGTTGTCGCATCCCTAACCAAGTTCTACACTGGCAACGGCTCCGCACTCGGCGGTGTCCTCATTGATGGTGGACAATTCGACTGGACCATTGAGCGCAATGGTGCCCCCGTATTCCCCGACTTTGTCACACCCGACCCCGCCTACCACGGCCTCCGCTACGCCGACCTCGGCCCCGCTGCCTTCGGACTCAAAGCCCGTGTCGGACTCCTTCGCGACACCGGTGCAGCCCCCTCGGCCTTCAACGCATGGGTCACTGCCCAAGGCTTGGACACGCTGTCCCTGCGCATTGAACGACACAACAGCAACGCCAAGAAAGTCGCCGAATTCTTGGCAAACCACCCCAAAGTTGCCACTGTCAACTACGCAGGACTCGAAACATCCCCCTGGTACAGCATCAAAGAAAAACTAGGGCTCGACTACACCGGCTCCGTCCTTTCCTTTGACATCAAAGGTGACAAAGATGCAGCATGGGCGTTTATCGACGCCCTGAAACTTCACTCCAACGTCGCCAACGTCGGTGATGTGCGCTCCCTCGTTGTCCATCCCGCCACCACAACACACTCGCAGTCAAACGAGGAAGAACTCCGCCGCGCCGGGATCAACCAGTCCACCATCCGACTCTCGGTGGGCATTGAAAACATTGATGACATCATCGCCGACCTCGAAGCAGGCTTCGCGACCATCAGTTAAGACCTGTTAGCGGAACAAAAAAATCCCTCGTCCCTGGTGCTGGGAGAGGGATTTTTACGCTTCAACGAAGAAGATTAGATGCGGAACGGCAGTGGAATGTTAGAGTGCCGCAAGAACCCGAAGATATCCGCAAGGATCACGCCAGCAACACCCAGACCTGCAAGAACCTTGATGAACTGAGAGTTACTGCTGCCAGGTACGGCTGGCTCACCCGGGTTCGGGTTGGGAGCGGGCGCCGGAGATCTCCGAGTCGCAGGAGCAGGTTTTGCATTATTCCTGCTCAGCATTATCATTACCGCCTGTCATTTACGTACCGATATCATCGTTCCCGTTGGGTGGCTTATTATTCAGTGCGATCACCAACGCATGCCTCTGGTATGTCCCCGCACAATACACCTAGTGGGGGCCAGCGAGGCAACCGTAGTTGCATGTGTGATCATGTTGTTTTTGCCCGAACTCTCCCCTCTATGGGGCGAACCCACCAACACATCAGATGACACAGATTTTTCTGAGGAAGCTACATCTGCGCCCCATCAAACCGGCGTTGCGGATACCGCCGAGTGCGGCATCACGGGGACCGACAACCACAGCAACTAGACTAGACAGAGCTGTACGTCTACAATTTCGAAAAAACCACGCCCCCTACGATCTGAGGTGGATGCATGCAACCACTCGTTGAGGAGAACACTCTCGGCCACCAGCGCATTGGCACGGTACGCACCGAAGCGGGGGCAGAGATCGCCGACGTTGTCATTGCTTACCAACGGTGGGGGGAACTGCGTATCGACGCCTCGGGAACCAGCAACATCATCCTCGTCGAACATGCCCTCACCGGTGATTCCAACGCAGTTGCGTGGTGGCCGGGCATCATCGGCCCCGGCAAAGCGCTAGACACCGACATCTACTGCGTGATGTGTACCAATGTCATTGGCGGTTGCAGCGGCAGCACAGGCCCCAGCTCGATTCATCCCGACGGTGCGGCGTGGGGTTCGCGATTCCCGGGAATATCCATCCGCGACCAGGTATCTACTGAAAAACAATTTCTTGACTCACTCGGCATTGATTCCATCACCGCCGTCGTGGGTGGATCCATGGGCGGGGCGCGGTGCCTCGAATGGTCGCTCCTCTATCCCTCCGTTGTACGATCCGCACTGGTGATGGCCGTATCCGCTAGAGCGAGTGCATGGCAGATCGGCATTCAGTCCTCGCAGATCGCCGCCATTGAGCATGATCCTAACTGGCAAGGCGGAGATTTCCACAACACCGGTCGCACCCCAGATCAGGGGCTGGCCACCGCGCGTCGCATCGCGCACCTGACCTATCGCGGCGAGCAAGAGGTTGATGAACGGTTCGGTGCGGACGCCCAACCCGGCGAAAATCCCCGAGGTCAGTTCCGCAGTTCCACACAGCGCTTCGCAGTGGATAGCTACCTAGACCACCAAGCTAAGAAACTGGTGGAACGCTTCTGCGCAGGTTCCTACGTGACGCTCACTGACTCCCTCAACCGGCACGATATTGGACTGGGGCGCGGTGGCTTGAACAAAGCGCTGGCATCCTCCACGGTTCCCACCATGGTGGTAGGCGTGGACACCGACATTCTGTACCCGTACCACCAGCAAGAACACTTGTCGCGGAACCTGGGAAACCTCCTGGGAGTAGCCAAAATCATCTCCCCCGTCGGACACGACGCCTTTCTCGCCGAAATACGCCAAGTGGACCGCATCATCCGCAGGTTCCGCGTGCTTGCCGGTATTTAACTAGCTTCCCAAGGAATCGACGGTACCCGCCACAAACATCATGCTGACCCCCAGCGTGGTGGTAAATGCGGCGTCGAAACGCCGCGACCTCACGCCCAGAACACCCATAACTCGGCTGTCACACACCAGTCGCAGCCCTGCAAGCCACGTCAACGCAACACCAAGGGCGAACGTGGCGCGCCGCCAGTGATCTGTCACCCCGCATACCAGCGCAAATACCAGCAGCGCTCCAAAAATGCCTAGGCCACAGTACTGCAAAACTGGGGGCAGTAATGACGGGGGTGCACCGGCATCGTGCGGGTTGGCTAGCGCCCGCTCCAGCTGTGGGTCCTTAGCCGGATGCTTAATTCCCCTAATTCCCTGCAGCACGCTGTTCCGCTCGTTCCACGACATTGCGCACCAAAAACGCGCGGGTCAGGGGTCCTACCCCACCGGGGTTGGGCGAGACATAACCAGCAACATCCCACACATCAGGGTGGACGTCGCCAAGCAGCTTCCCATCCCGGCGCGAAACGCCCACGTCAAGAACAGCGGCACCAGGTTTGATCATGTCAGCGGTCAGCATATGTGGCTGCCCTGCTGCGGCGATAACCACGTCGGCGGTCTGGGTTTCCGCTGCTAAGTCCTTGGTACCTGTGTGGCATAGCGTTACGGTGGAGTTTTCACTGCGCCGCGTCAGCATGAGTCCGATGGGGCGCCCCACGGTCACGCCGCGGCCGATCACCACCACTTTCGCGCCGTTCAGCTCAACGTCGAAGCGCCGTAACAAAGCAATCGCGCCGTGGGGGGTGCAGGGCAAGGGGGCAGGGTCGTTCAGCACCAGCTTTCCAAGGTTCACTGGGTGGAGGCCGTCGGCATCTTTACTCGGATCGATGTGCTCCAGCACCGCATTTTCATCTAGGTGTTTTGGCAGTGGTAGCTGCACGATGTAGCCGGTGCAGTCTGGGTCCGCATTCAGTTCGTCGAGTACCCGAAGCAGGTCTTCTTGACTGATGTCTGCGGGAAGATCTCTACGAATGGATCGAACGCCAATCTGTTCGCAGTCACGATGCTTCATCTTCACATACGCGTGGCTTGCCGGATCATCCCCCACCAAAACTGTGGCCAAACCAGGGGTTATTCCCTGTGCCTTCAACGCTGCAACCCGCGTGGAGAGGTCGGCAAAAATTTCGTCGCGGTAAAGATTTCCATCCAATTTGATCGCAGTCACGCGCCCATTATTGCACGCATACCCGTGCCTGTAACATCCTGAACATGCCATTTGCGCACATTATCTTCGACCAACCCTGCATCCCACCTAACACTGGTAACGCCATCCGCATGTGCGCAGGAACAGGGGCTCACCTGCACTTGGCCGGGCCACTGGGGTTCAACCTGGAGGAAAAGAACCTGCGTCGCGCAGGCTTGGACTACCACGATCTTGCGGATGTGACAGTACATGCGGATCTCGACGCCGCCCTGGATGCACTTCCCGGCGCGCGGGTCTTTGCATTCACAACCGGGGGTATGGTTCGTCACACCGACATCGCATATGCGGAGGGGGATGTGTTGTTGTTTGGCACGGAACCCACAGGATTGTCGGAGACTGCGTTGGCACATCCGCGCATGACAAAGCATGTACGCATTCCCATGTTGCCGGGTCGACGGTCCATGAATTTGTCTAACGCCGCTGCAGTGGCAGCTTATGAGGCGTGGCGGCAATTGGGTTTTCCTGGTGCTTTATAGCGTGTTGCTTATTACGATGAGTTCATGACACGCAAGGAGATTGTTTTTGTTGTTTTAAGTCTCGTATTGGCGTGGTTGGTGGCCCTGCCTTTATGGCTGTCGCAATCGCGACCCTCTTGGTTGTTGCAGGTAACCGCGCTTGGGATGATGTTAATGCCAACATTGGCGGCGATAATAGCGCACTGCATATATCGCTCTGGTAAACCGTTTATCGACGTCGCAGCGTTGCGGGGTGGAAAGCCATTGACAGTGTTGTGGTGGTGTTGCGTGGCGTCGTTTTCTCTTGTTATTCAATTGATAGCAACGATTATGGTGGGGGCATTATCCGGTGCTGGTAACTTTAGCTTTTCTGACGCAGCGGTCCACGCTCGGGTGCTTGATGCTCCAGGTATCTCTTCAGAGTTGGATCCTTCGACATTGCCACCCGCCTGGGTGTTGCTCGTCATCGCACTGGTCAGCGGTATTGTCGGAGGATTTTCGCTAAACGCAGTAGCAGGGTTGGGTGAAGAAGTCGGCTGGCGCGGCTGGTGGGCAACTCAACGCCAGGAACAGAATTTTTGGGTAAATACTATTGTCATTGGAACGATATGGGGGTTGTGGCACCTACCGATCAATATGGTTGGCTACAACTACCCTGGAGTCAATCGCGTGGCTGCTTGCAGCATGTTTGTGGTGTATTGCATATGCGCAGGGGCGCTACTGCTGGAACTGCGGAATCGTAGCCATTCGATTTATCCCGCTGCCGTTGCGCACGGCACGATCAACGGGCTTGCTGGAGTACATGTTTTGCTCATGGATTCCTCCCCGACAATGTGGTTGGTGTATTCACCGACTGGGGTAGTGGGGTGCGTCATCTTGGTCGTCATCACGCTAGTGCTGCGGCGAATACCGGCACGACCGCCACAAGCCTCAAGCATGAACGTTGATCGCCCACAGGCTGGAATGCGCGAGCGGCACTGATGCGCCAGTACCGTTAACATGCACCACGCGCATTCCCGGAAAATTGTCGGTAGACACAGTAATGCGCACGCCAGGGCCAATGTTATGTTCCGCAAGGTAGCGGAGCAGTTCGGGGTCGCGGTCATGGATGCGGTCAACGGTGACGGTCTGCCCAGGTTCAATTTGGCTTAAGTCAAGTTCAGCCACGGTTTCGATGCTGCCGTGCACATCAGGAATGGGGTCGCCGTGGGGGTCGCGGGTAGGGTGACCCAGGTGGGCGTCGATACGCGCAAGCAGGGTGTCTGAAATCGCGTGTTCGAGCAGGTCAGCTTCGTCATGCACTTCGTCCCAGGTGTAGCCAAGGGTGGTGTAGAGAAACATTTCCACAAGTCGGTGGCGGCGCACCATGGCCATGGCGAATGCGTTGCCCTCTGGGGTGAGGGAAATGCCCCCATATTTTGGATGCACAAGTAACCCACGTTCGGTGAGGCGTTTAATGGCCTCGGATGTGGTGGAGGTTTTCTGGCCCATTTGCTCTGCAATTTTACCCAGCGCGGCTGGGGCACCGGTGCGTTCGCAAATATCCCACACCGTTTTCAAATAATCCTGAGTTTTTTCAGGCAAATGGGTTACATGCATAGAAATCAGTCTATCCAAGAGGCGCTTTTCCCGCCGCTAGACACGTGTATAACGTGTGCGGTCATGACGTAAAAAGCACCTTTCGCAGGCACCAACATCCGGCATAGAACACTCCCGCTAGGACCGCGATGCAACCGCCAACGGAAAGATGCCACAACAGCGCACACCCTAAACCGACGACGCCGATGAGTGCTCCTGTTAGCGGGGCCGCGACAATCAGCGCTGTGGAGTTCTTCATCAGTGGTATCAACCCCGCTGCGGGTGCCGCGATCAGAGCGATGGACAGCACCGTCCCAATGGCCGGAATGACAGCAACCACCGTGACCACCACCATGCCGAGGATGAGCAGTTCCGCGCGGGACGCACTGAACCCGGCTGCCCGAAATCCCTGCTCATCAAAGGCATAGAACACGAGTTGCTTGCCATAGCCCACAACGATCACCATTACCACGGCCAGCACTGCAAACGCGACGCTCACATCCAGCACGTTGACATTCAGCACTGATCCAGCCAGAAATCCCTCAATTTTCAACGGCAGCGGGGCAAACCAGGTGTTTAAGAAGTAACCGAGCGCAAACCCTACCGTCAGCACAACCCCCGCCGCTGCCTGGGACGATTGTCCTGGGATGCGCGCCAGCGCGTACATCACACCAGCGAGGGGAACGCATAGTGCGAATGCCCCAGCGAACAGCCACAGCGACAACACATGATGATCCCCCTGAGACAAGGAACTGCCTACGACCACACCGAGGACCGCGCCGGGGAACGTGCCATGTGTGACCGACTCGGCAAAAAACACGCGGCGTTTCAGCACCGCGAATACGCCAACAAGGCCCGCCAACGCGCCCACGATGCATATTTCCACAAGGGGAAGTCTGACAATCTCCCATAGTGACGTGTGTACCAGCGATGTGTCCATTAGCGTGCCCCGATCCTGCTACGCACATAAGCGACTGGAAGCGCGGCAAAATATGCCCCTATCACCGACAATGCGACAGCTGCCTGCGGCGATACGGGGTGCGGAGTGTCCGCGAGCATGATCTTCATGCCGATCAGACCACCCGCCACCCCCACGACGATCGCGATAATCACCATGGTGCGGACCGTGCGCGCCAGCAACCGCGCTGTTGCTCCGGGAACCACCAGGTATCCCACCACCAGCAGCACCCCCACCGCCGATGCCGCCGCGATCACCACCGCAGCAATAGCGATATTGATAATAAGGTCGATGACAAGCACATTGACGCCTTGTGCCTGCGCTTGAGCACGATCAAAAGCAACAAAAATCTGCCTCTTCCACGTCACTGCCACCATCAGCAACGCGACCGCGCACACGATCAGCGACTGCTCAAGACGTTGATTGGTCACCTCCAGCAGCCGACCGAACATCAACGCCTCCAACTGCCCAGACTTGTCACCCAGCCGTAGGGACAACACAATACCCAGCGAAAAAAACGAGGTCAGCACCACCGCAGTGCCAGCCTCAGAGGTATGTACCCCACGCTTTCCGACGACCGTGAGCACCACCGCCACGACGATCCCCACTAGTCCAGCACCGGGGATGATCATGTCCAGCCCACCAAACACAGCCCCCGCAACCACGCCCGGAAACACCGAATGCACCATGGCTTCAGCATTAAACTCCAAACGACGCAGATTCACCACGACGCCCACCACCCCGGACACCACGCCCAAGGTAACAAGCATAAGGAACGGGCGAAATAGAAACGGTGCCTGGGTGAAATCGCCGATGAACGGAGCGTCGAGAAGCAATAACCGGATCTGCTCAACCCACATGAGGCACCCGCCCAAACGCGCGGTCCAACAACTCGGGCGTGAAGACCTCCTGCAGCGGACCAAACGCCACTTGATGCCCAGCAAGCAACGCCACCTTGTCGCAAGTCTGCTCAGCCAAATCAAAATCGTGGGTGGATATAACGAGCGCGACACCACGGCCTTTTACCCACTGGATAATTTCCATCAGGGCGGCGCGGTTGGGCTGGTCGAGGCCGTTAAAGGGTTCGTCAAGCAGGATGATCGTTGGATCCGCAACAATCGCCCGGGCAAGCAACACGCGTTGACGCTGACCACCCGACAGCGTCCCAAAATGAACGTCCCCCCTATCAGCAAAACCCACGCGATCCAGAGCTTGAGCGATGCGCTCCTTATGCCGCCGACTCAGACGCTGAAACCACCCCAGCTCGCCGTACAACCCCATGCCCACAACCTGAGCGACCGTAACAGGAAAAGTTGGGTCAAGATCAGCCACCTGCGGCACGTAGCCCAAGGCGCCGCGACGATCAATGCTCATCGTCCCATCCGCAAGCGCAGTGGATCCCACGATGCCTTTCAGCAATGTGGTTTTACCAGCACCATTAGGACCGATAAGCGCGAGCGCTTCACCCGGTTCCACTTCTCCCGTCACACCAGTAAGTGACGGCGGGCCGCCGTAACTGAACGCAGCGTTATCAAAAGCAAGTGCAGCAGACATAGGGCTTCTTCCTGTTATGTGGTGGGGTTAGTGCAGGTCAGCGGGCAACTCAGCAGGCGTACCACCCCAGGCATCAACCAAGGTGGACACATTGTGCACAATGGAGCCTACGTACGTCTCCCCGGGACTTCCCTCCGGGCCAAGAGAATCCCCGTAGAGGGCATCATCCCCCACGATTGCCTTCACACCGGCGGCCTGCGCAATCGCCTCAATTGATTTCGAGTTGTTGGAGTTCTCCGCAAAAAGCGCTTTCGCGCCCGACTTTTTCACCTCATCAGCGGCAGCACGGATATGCTCAGCCGTGGCATCTTGCTGCTCGTTGAAGTCAGACAAGGCCGCACCGATGAACGTGACATCGTAATTGTGGGAAAAATACCCAAAAGCATCATGCGAGGTAAACAGCACCCGGCTGTCCTTCGGAACAGACTCCAGCGACTGCCGAGCCCAATCATCCAGCTTAGTGAGACGATTCTCATACTCAGTGACATAGGGCTTGAGAACCGGCTGCTTATCGGTCAATGCCGCACCAATGTTGTGCACTTGTATCGCGGCGTTGGCGGGACTTGTCCACACGTGAGGGTCGTACTGGAACTCGGGGGTGTCGCCGTGTTCCGGCGGGAAAGGCCACGGGGCGACCTGCACTTTTTCGTCCCCTTCATCAAGGGTGTACGCAGCGTCCTTTGCCTTGGCGTTGTTGGCACTGGCAACGCCGGAAGAAACCACCATGGTGCCGTGGAAACCCGAGGACGACACGGCGTCATCAAGGAAGTGCTCTAGGTCCACGCCATTCACGAGGAACAGGTCGGCGCTGCTCAGTGCCTTCATCTGATTCACAGTCATCTCATGACTATGCGCGGAGGCGTTAGGGGCAAGGAGACACGTTAAATTCAACGTGCTTGCACGTGTGCCACTATCCCCACCGACGGTTGTAGACGTCCCCGCAGCATCCACTTTGGTGAAGGACAGTGAATCTTCTTTCTCGGCAGCCGCCCGACCGATCTGGGTGACATAGTCACAGAGTTGAGTCGTTGTGGCCACAACGTTGAGGCCATCTGACTTTTCACCAGTACTCGACGAACAACCTGCTAACAGCAACGACGATGCTGCTACAGCCCCCAAGATCACAGCCCACGGTTGTCTAGATTTCATGAGTTCCTCCACGTCAGAAAACGCTCTTGATATTCAGTCTTCATTAGCACCATATACAGAGTTCATGTGTTTGAACAATGAAAATGGCGTAATTCCTCCACGGAGCACCCCTGCAAACCCCCATACAAGCGAGAACTAAAGTTTTATGGCCAAGGTCACAATTAAAGGTGAAGCGTTGTGTACCTAACATTCCGGGAATACCATGAAGCGCAGTTTAGGTGTTATTAAAGATCCCATATTCGGAATTTGGAGGACCATATGGTTGCGATTATCATCGCGGCTCACGGGGAATCAGCCCCCGCACTACTCGGCTCCACCACCATGATCGTCGGCGATGTCGACAACGTCCACGCAGTGACCTTCGTCCCAGGCCAAGGCCCCGACGACCTCCTGGAAGCCTACGGCAACGCCATCGGCGACAGCGACGACGACGTCCTCATTCTGGTCGACCTATTCGGTGGCAGCCCCTACAACGCAGGAGCGCGCTTCGTCGCCGAACGCGAAGGCTCCGATGTCGTCTCAGGCGTGAACATTCCCATGTTGGTAGAAGTATTTACCGCCGCCCGGCGGCCCAACGCCACCATAGACAAACTTGTCGCAAAAGCCCTCAAAGCAGGCAGCACCGGAGTACGGGCCTTCAAGGCAGGAAAACCTGCGAAACCCGCGCAGACCTCTACCCCACAGAATGCAGAAGCGGAAAGCACGGCGTCGACAAGCGAGGCAACAGAGATCGACCCCAATTTCCCCCGCGACCCCAACGCCACCATGAAGGTGGCGGCACTGCGCATCGATTCCCGCCTCATCCACGGGCAAGTCGCCGGAGCATGGGTCAGCTACGTGGCACCGCAAACACTCATCGCTGCCTCTGATAGCGCCGCGAACGATGAGCTGCGCAAAACCTTGCTCCTCCAAGTGGGACCCGCGTCAGCACGAACAAACGTGCTGGACATCGCAAAAACCATTCGCGTGTACTTCAACCCAGAATACAAAGACATGCGAACCATGATCGTCGTTGAAAGCCCCATGGACGCACTCAAACTACTAGAAGCAGGGGTGACAGTAGACGAAGTCAACGTCGGCGGTGTCACCTTCAAACCAGGAATGACGCTGATCACCGAAGCCGTCTCAGTCAACGACGAACACGTCGAAGCATACAAAGCCATCAACGATCTAGGAGTCACCATGACACTGCAACAAGTGCCAACGAGCTCCCGAACTGACATGATGAGCAAACTCAAGGAAAAGGGGCTACTGGCATGAGCACCATTTCCTTCATCCTTGTCGTTCTTGTAGCACTCGTCGTCGGCATGGCATCCGTGTTGGACGAACGCCAATTCTATCGCCCACTTGTGGCCTGTACCCTCATGGGACTCGTCATGGGCGACTTAACCACGGGTGTCATCCTTGGCGGCGCACTCGAACTCATCGCCCTCGGCTGGATGAACGTCGGTGCCGCCATGGCACCCGACGCCGCACTGGCATCCACCGTCGCATCCGTGGTGGTCATTGCAGGCCACCAAGACGTCAACACAGGCATCGCCATTGCCGTGCCCCTTGCCGCCGCCGGCCAAGTGCTCACCATCTTTGTGCGCACCATTGCCGTGTTCTTCCAGCACCAAGCTGACCGATTCGCGGCAAACGCCAACTTCAGAGGCATTGAAATAATGCACTTCAGTGCGCTCTCACTCCAAGGTCTCCGCGTTGCCATTCCCACCGCAGCAGTGGCGGCAGTCACCGGCACAGACCTTGTCGACCGGTGGCTGAGTGCCATCCCCGATGTTGTAGCAACCGGTCTGCAAGTCGCAGGTGGCTTCATTGTTGTGGTTGGTTACGCCATGGTCATCAACATGATGAACGCACGAGCCCTCATGCCCTTCTTCTTCCTCGGATTCGTCCTCGCAGCCTTCATCCCCGACTTCAACCTCGTGGGACTCGGCATTATCGGCGCCTGCCTCGCTGTCGTCTACGTGCAGCTCAACCCGCTGTACCACGACAGCATCGCAATGCCCGCAGTAGCCCGGACCGGACCGAACTACGACAACGAGCTTGAATGAGCTTCTGAGTAAAGGAAACACAATCATGACGACAACAACCCCATCGAACGAGGTTGCAGGGCAAGACGGGGTGCCGCACCTCACAAGGCGGGACTACATATCCACCTACATCCGTTCCACATTCATGCTCGGCTCCTTCAACTTCGAGCGCATGCAAGCCATTGGCGTGTGCGTCACCATGATGCCAGCCATCCGGCGCTTTTACACCAAAAAAGAAGACCAGGCAGCCGCGCTGACACGGCACCTGGAGTTCTACAACACACACCCCTGGATTTCTTCCTCCATCTTTGGTGTCACCGCCGCCATGGAACGGCAAAAAGCAGCAGGTGAAGACATTTCCGATGCCGACATCACCAACGTCAAAATCGGACTCATGGGTCCCCTTGCCGGTGTTGGCGATCCGCTCTTCTGGGGAACCGCCCGCCCAGTCTTCGCCGCTCTCGGTGCCTCCATCGCTGCCGACGGAAACATCCTTGGACCCCTATTGTTCTTCTTCGGCCTCTGCATCATCCGCATGGCCACCCGGTGGTACGGGTTCAAACTTGGCTACGAAAAAGGCGTGGAAATAGTCTCCGAAGTCGGTGGCAACACGCTGCGTAAACTCACGCAAACGGCGTCCATCATGGGCCTATTTGTTATGGGGTCACTGGTGTCCAAGTGGACAACTATCAACATCCCAGTGGCGATAGCTACCTATGAGAAGGACGGCAAGGAAGTCACCACTACTGTCCAAGACATCCTGGACACTCTCCTGCCTGGCCTGGCCGCCCTGCTGCTCACTTTCCTCTGCATGTGGCTACTCCGCAAAAAGATCAACGCCATCTGGATCATCTTCGGCATGTTCGCAATCGGCATCTTTGGATACTGGGGCGGCATCCTTGCTCCCGGATCCTGATCACACACTGATCGCCTGCAGCCCTGCGCTTCTCCTGCACTAACGGGGAAAGGAAGAAAAGGGAGTTGATGCATCACTGGTACCAGCCGTCATAGCTGTCGCCATATGCACCAGCTCCCTGTACTAGTTTCTTGCACTAGTTTCCCAAGACTTTCCCAGGGCATAAGCCTTCACAACCACAGCACATAATCTTAGGCATACTGAAATCATGACACCTATCAAGCTCCTCAGCAGTGACCTTGACGGCACCATCATCTTCGACCGGGCCATCGGCCCCGACAGCATTCAGGCAATTCACCAATGGCAACAAGCCGGCAACATCGCGGTGTGTTCCACTGGGAAGTCTATTTCGGCCACCCGCTTTGCGCTCCGCGATAGTGGCCTCGAATTCGACTACAACGTGCTCTACACAGGGGCCGTTGTTACCGACAGGCACTACAACGTGCTGATGAGCCACACCCTACCCAACGCACTGGTTTCTGAGCTTGTGCAAAAACTATCAGAGGAACAAGGAATCAGCGTCTTCGCCACCACTCTAGACACCAACGATGTACGGCTCTACAGCAGCATCCCACCCGAGCTCACCACTGGGATCCTGCAGTACTTCGATCCCCTGAAGTACGAGGACATTCCCCACCACACCTTCGTGGGCATTCCCATCTGGGTCAGTGCTGGCGACAAGACAGAAGAGACCATTCAACGCCTGCACACCTGGATTCTGGACACTTACGGCGATGTCATTGACTGCCACCGAAACCAGGATTTCCTGGACATTGTGCCACCGAACTGCACAAAAGCAACTGGGCTTGCGTGGCTGATGAAGCACCTGCGAAGCACCACCAGTGCCACATACGAAACCTATTCCCTCGGTGATTCCTGGAACGACATTGACATGCACCACTGGGCCGACCACTCCGTCTCATTCCCACACTCCCCCGCAGAAATCCAGGAAATAACCGAAACTGTTGCCCCCACCGCCGCCGACTACATCCAGAGTGTTCTTGCCCATGAATGAAGCCGTAGAAAATGACCGACCAGGTTTCAAAGACACCTTCATTGCTGTCGGCCAACAAACCCTGTCCAAGCGGCGTACCGACTATGTGTACTCCGTGGGTGTCCTTGTCACCGGCCTGATGGTGCTGGCGGGCCTACTGTATTTTCTCACCCCCATCGCCTCCATTGTGGCGTTGGTGTGCGCCATCATTGTGATGTGGGGCCGATGGATCATCCTGCGGCAAGTCACTCAGGATTTCGCCGACATGCGAACAGCCAAAGAAGGCTACACCGCCACAGAAAACGCGGAATACCTGGAGTTTATCCGCCTCCGTGGTGAGCAAATGCTCAACGACAACAAAGCACTCACCCCACTAGCCAAACAGGAGATCACACAACTTATGGACTGGGCAGCGTCGCACACAACCTAGCTACCGAAAATCACGCGACCCACCAGCAAGTGCCTCAGCGACAGCAAGCGGCTCCAATTTATCGGCAATGAGCGTTGGAGCCCCCGTTGAATTCCGAATTATTCCGCGAATAAACAGCGCCTTTGCCGTTCCAGCCACACGCTGATACCTCGCCCACAAACCAGGAGAGACCAGCACATTCATCAAACCCGTCTCATCCTCCAACCCCATGAAGGTCACGTCACTGGCGGTCTGCGGCCGCTGTCGGTGGGTCACCACTCCCGCCACAACGATTCGGGTACCGTCGGCAACCTCAAGCAAGCGCGCGGCGGGGGTGATACCGCGGGCGTCGAGAAGCGAACGCAACAACGCCATCGGCTGCTGCGTGGACGTCACCCCTGTGTGTGCCACATCGGCGGCCAACAGCTCAAACGCCGACATTCCCGGTAGGGACGGCACATCCACCGAGCTCAGCCCTGGAAGCATATCCGCACTCTCCGTCGCCGCAATCCCCGCCGCCCACTGCGCCTGCCGACGATCCACCCCGAAGCACTCCAGCGCCCCAGCCCTCGCCAATGCCTCAACCTGGCGGACGCTTAACGACGCCCTCCTCGCCAGGTCCGCAATCCCGCTAAACGGAGCTTCCGCTTCAATCCGCTCGGCAGCCGCATCTCCAACGCCTTTGACCAGATTCAATCCCAATCGGATCTGTCCGCTGGGACAATCCGACTCCTTCTTCGACTGGTTCACGCACACCGGCAGGATCGTCACCCCATGGCGGCGGGCATCAGAAATAAGCGACTGCGGAGAGTAGAACCCCATGGGCTGTGCCCGCAGCAATCCCACGCAAAACTCCGCCGGATAATAGAACTTAAACCACGCAGAGAAAAACACCAGCGCCGCAAATGACTGTGAATGCGACTCTGGAAAGCCGTACGCCGCAAACGCCGTCATCTTGTTCCACAACACATCCGCCACCTGGCCTTCGATGCCATTGGTCTGGAACAAACCGTCATAAAACCTTTTCTTCAACGCCGCCATACGCGCCGGGGAACGTTTCGACCCCATGGCCCGCCGCAAATTATCTGCCTCCGCCGCGCTAAACCCAGCAGCATCTTTGGCAATCTGCATGAGCTGTTCCTGAAAAAGCGGGATGCCCAGTGTTTTTTCCAACGCAGGTTTAAGGCATGGATGGTCAAACGTCACGGGATCAACACCATTGCGGCGCTTAATATACGGATGCACACTTCCACCCTGGATGGGACCTGGACGGATCAACGCAACCTCCACCACCAGATCAAAGAAAGTCCGTGGTTTGAGCCGCGGCAACGTTGCCAACTGCGCCCTCGATTCCACCTGGAATACCCCCACTGCATCAGCGCGAGACAACATGGCGTAAATATTGCTGTCAGTGAGATCCAATTCCCACAAGTTAATGGTTTTTCCGTGATGCTCTTGCACCAGGTCAACCATGTGGTGCAGCGCTTCCAGCATTCCCAATCCCAGCAGGTCAAATTTTACTAACCCAGCGGAGGCACAATCGTCTTTATCCCACTGCACCACGCTACGGTTTTCCATAGCAGACCATTGCACGGGCACAACATCGGCAATGGGCCGGTCGCATATCACCATGCCGCCTGAATGAATGCTGAGGTGCCTGGGGTGTCCCCGAAACTGCTCCGCCAAGCGAATAACCTGCTCAGGCGGATCCGCAGCCCGGCGCGCCCAGGCATCAATGCTTCCTTGTGGATAGCCTAACGCGCGGGCAGCATCGCGGATGGCACCGCGGCGTCGATACGTATTGACGTTGGCCACCTGAGCGGCGTAGTCCCGGCCGTACCGGTTGTATACGTACTGTATGGCTTCTTCCCTGCGCCCGGATTCAATGTCAATATCAATATCGGGCGGGCCGTCACGTTCTGGGGAGAGAAATCGTTCAAACAGCAGGCCAGCGGATATGGGTTCCACGTTGGTGATCCCCAGGGCAAAGCACACTGCGGAGTTCGCGGCGGATCCGCGTCCTTGGCACAGGATATTGTTGCCTTTGCAGAAATCAACAATGCCGCACACGATGAGGAAGTATCCGGGGAAATTGAGCTGCTTAATCACGTCTAGTTCGTAGGTGATTTGTGCACGGGCTTGTTCCCAGAGTTCGAGCGTGCGTGTGGCGTACCGCGCCTCTGCACGCTCCCATACTGTGTGCTCCAGCCAGGACATTTCATTGTGTCCAGCGGGTACGTCAGTCGTGGGAAGCTCGGGGGCAATGAGGTTGAGAGTGAAGGCGCATTCACTGGCGATGTGCACTGTATTCGCAATCATGTCATCACTGTGCGGGAGGGGCGGGAGGGCCGCGCGGATGTGTGCCCCGTTGCGGAGCCATGTGCCCCCGAGGGGCGGGCAGTCCGCTTCCGCATTGTTCAGGTCACGGCGGTCACTGAGTGCATGTTTTGCCGCCGCGAGACGCGCATGCGCACGGGTTGCAGCGTTGGGGGTACAGCTAACAATGGTGGTCAGCCCCCAGGTCGCGGCCATGTCTGTGACAAGGCGAATATTATCGGCGTCTTCTGGGATGAATCCCACGTGGCATTCTGCGATGACGTTGTTGGCACCAAACGCAGCGACGATATCTTCGGCATTGTTGGCAAGTGCTGCGTTGAGCAGCACGTACCAGTGGTTATCGGCGGCTCGCGCTAACTCTGTGAAATCCGGATAACGAGGTTGCCTGTTGTGGTTTCCTTGCTGCATGTGCGCCGCCGTGATGACGCGGCTGAGCCTGCGGTAGCCTTCAGGGCCACGGCACAGCACGGTCAGAACACCATTGTCTGTGCTGAGTTCCGCACCGAAAATGGTGCTTAATTTTTCTTCGGCGGCCGCTTCAGCAAAACGCATGGCACCATAGAATCCATCACGCTCTATCAAGGCCAGTCCGCTCAACCCGAGGCGTTGTGCCTGACGCACCATGTCCTCTGCCTCTGATGCTCCATTGAGGAAGTGGTAGTTGCTGTAGGCATGGAGCTCCGCGAAGGGGATGTTGGTTGTTTCTGGGGGCGCTGCTGGCATGTCCGTGTCGCGGACAAGGCTCAGGTGCGGTCTAGGCTGCGGGTGTGTATCCATCTCTGGTGCTTCACGTGCAGGTGAATGTACAGATGCAGCATCGTCAGCTGATGGTGCGGATCCCGACAGAATCTGCTCCAGTTGCGACCACCGTAGCTTTGTACCATTGAAGCCGCGCCCGGCACTATCCCACTCCATGCCTACCTCCCACAGTAACTATCACATCTACACTTTAATCGAACATATCAGCGCATAGTGACCTAATGAATATCCCGGCAATAGCATTCATCGCCACCGCAAACAAGAGAAATAATCCCCCACACCTCTCGCCATCAGTCAGCGAATAACATACATAATCGAAAACATGGACACCCCTCCTTAAGCAAGTCCGCTATAGTGATTTATCCCACAGTGAGGCCAATACAATATAGACCGAGCTGTACATATAGCCACCACAATGCTACGGTAGACAACCAACTAGAAAGCTCTGTCTATATCAAATACCGCGTACGATACCCCCCCCCAAAAAAAAACAAACCTTAAGGAATCAATCATGTCTGCACGTCGTTTCCTTCGCCGCGCCGCCGCCATCACCATTGCTAGCGCCTTTGCTGCTGCTACTTTGGTGGCATGCTCAGGCGGATCCACCGACAGTTCCACCATCCGCATCGGCACCACGGAACCACAATTAAAGTCCTGGAAAGTGCTGGAGAAAAAAGCCAAAGACAACGACATCAACATCAAACTCCAGGCATTTAGCGATTACAACGCCCCCAACCGTGCCCTGTCCGAGGGACAATTGGACGCCAACCTGTTCCAGCACCTGAAATTCCTCGCCGAATACAACACAGGTGCCGAAGACGATCTCACACCCGTCGGCTCCACGCAGATCGTGCCGCTGGCCATCTATTGGAAAGACCACTCATCGCTCGATGGAATTGACGGTCAAGATATCGTCATTCCCAACGACCCTTCTAACCAGGGACGCGCCATTAACGTTCTTGTACAGGCGGAACTTGTGAAACTGAAGTCCGAAAATATCGTCACTCCCACCCCGAGCGATATCGATGAAGGCGCCTCTAAAGTCAAGGTCACTCCAGTTAACGCCGCCCAAACCACATCGGCATATGGCGAGGGCCGCCCCGCGATCATCAATAACTCCTTCCTTGAGCGTGCCGGAATTGATCCCACAACAGCGGTATTCAAGGACAACCCTGATTCCCCCGAGGCCGAGCCCTACATCAATGTGTTTGTCACCAAGGCCGATAAGCAAGATGATGAGAAAATAGCCAAGCTTGTGGAACTGTGGCACGACCCAGAGGTTATTGCCGCCAACCAGGAAGATTCCAAAGGCACCGCCATTGAGGTCAACCGCCCCAAAGCAGAGCTGAAGGACATTTTGAAGCGTCTCGAAGAAGCGGAAAAGAAATAAGGCTGCTTAAACCCCGCAGCTCTCCCCCGCGCCCGCCGCGGGGTTTCCGCATTTCACTCACGCCTCATGGCTGCTTATCGACGCCCCGATAGACAGCCAGCCTCTCCCCCTACAGGAAAGAATCCCGTGACGTCTCCAGATACTCCCCAAGGAACCCGAGTCGAGTTCCGCAACCTATCCAAGGTGTTCAACCGCACCACCACCGCACTGTCCGATGTAAACCTCACCATTGAACCAGGTGAGATTATTGGCATCATTGGCTACTCCGGCGCAGGTAAATCTACCCTCGTGCGCATGATCAACGGCCTAGACACACCCACCTCAGGCGATGTACTGTTGGACGGCGTCAATATCGTGAACATGCCCGAGCGTGAACTGCGTGGCTTGCGCCGCAAGATTGGAATGATCTTCCAGCAGTTCAACCTATTTTCCTCACGTACCGCAGCTGGAAACATTGCGTATCCGCTGAAGCTGGCGGGCGTCGATAAGCACAAGCGTGAGCAACGCGTGCAGGAACTGCTTGAATTCGTGGGCCTGGCAGACAAGGGAACAAGCTACCCAGAGGAATTGTCCGGTGGGCAGAAACAGCGCGTTGGTATCGCCCGAGCTCTAGCCACAAACCCCCGTCTCCTCCTTGCAGATGAATCCACCTCGGCCCTTGATCCTGAAACCACGCACGACGTGTTGGAATTGCTGCGACGAGTAAACAAAGAGTTCGGCATCACCATCGTGGTGATTACTCACGAAATGGATGTCGTGCGCTCCATTGCTGATCGTGTTGCCGTGATGGAAAGCGGCCGTATTGTCGAATATGGCAGCGTGTACGAGGTTTTCTCCAACCCACGCACTGATGTAGCAAAGAAGTTTGTTGCCACCAGCCTCCGCAACACCCCGGATCTGGTAGAGGCGGACGATCTTCTCATCCATGAGGGACGATTATTCACCATCGACCTCAGTGAAAATTCCGGTTTTTTCGCCTCCTCGGCTGCGGCCCGCGAAAAAGGGGTAGGCATCAGTATTGTCCACGGCGGTATCACCACCCTTCAAGGGCATTCTTTTGGCAAAGTCACAGTCCGCCTAACTGGACCGGACGACGTTATCAACGAGTTCTACGAGCGCATTTCCCGCAACACCGACATTGAGGAGATCGTACGATGATCAGCGATATTCTGGAGGTTTTTTCCGGCGAAGACTTCAGCACAGCATTCGGGGAAACACTAGTGATGGTGAGCCTCACCATCCTCATTGGCGGCATAGCTGGTTTAGCACTGGGCACACTGCTCTACACCACGCGTGAAAACGGCGTACTGAGCAACAAGTTCGTCTACACAATCCTCAACATTCTGGTGAACTTTGTTCGCCCCATTCCGTTCATCATTCTGATTGCTGCCATCGGCCCCCTGACCCGCAGCGTCATTGGTACCACGATCGGTACTGAAGCCGCCATTTTCGTCATGTCCATCGCGGCCACATTTGGTGTCGCCCGCATCGTGGAACAAAACCTTGTGTCTATTGACCCTGGGGTCATTGAAGCGGCTCGTGCCATGGGCGCCTCCCCCTTGCAGATCATTGTCTCAGTGATCATTCGTGAAGCGCTCGGTCCCCTGATTTTGGGCTTCACGTTCATCTTCATTGCTGTGGTTGATATGTCCGCCATGGCGGGCTACATCGGCGGCGGCGGGCTTGGTGACTTTGCCATTACCTACGGCTACAACGCATTCAATCCGACAATTACGCTTGCCGGCACCATCGTGATCATCCTCATTGTTCAAGTGGCGCAGCTCCTAGGCAATTTCCTCTCCAAAAAAATCATGCGCCGCTAAACCGCTCGATGCCCCTCCACCGGCTGTACGTCCACCACCACCCACGTGCTGCCCTGTTTGGGAGCATCCCCGCATGACGCCACAACGCCCTCCACAGGGCGTTGTTTCAGTTGTACCCGCCACGCCCTCCCATCTGGATGGGCCACGCGGCGCACCACCACTTCATCAGCCGCCATTCCGTCAACGTCCCCAGGCTCGTTGAGTTCCGCGTCCACTCGCAGAGTCCCCACGTCCAACGAGCCTTCGGCGCTGATCACCCTGTCGGCAATCACAAGTTCTGCAACCTGCCCAGGCGCATCAAAACAGCCCCGTCCGCGATTACCAGGGAGGAACATCTCACCACGGGTCGCGTGCTTCAGCATATCGATGGCAGCGGCAGAGTTGAGCCTGCCATAGGAGTATCCCCAGGGCATGAGCAGCATAGATGCTGCAAAGCGATGCCCCTTGGTGTGGGAAGATTCCCATATTTCATCACCATAAAAGCAGGTCTGCAGGGCGGCTGCCACGGGACGTCCTTTGAGGGCACAGCAGGCGTCGCGTTTGCCGTGGGAACAGACGAGCAGGATCGGGTGGTCCACAGGTCGCGCTCCAAGGCTAGCGTTCGCGCCGGGACCGGAAAGATCCAGTTCAAGCATTGTTTCCGGCCCATCTACATCGAGTTCTTCCATGGCGGGAGGCGTATCACCATCGCCGGTGTAGATGAGATACATCTTTCGGCGGGGTCGATGTTGCCCCGCCCGCCCGGGTTTGCGGATGAGCTGCAGGCTTGCACTCCATTTTTTGAGGTGCGCCGCCACGAGTGGTGTGAGTTCTTCCCCTAACGCCTCACCGTCCAGCACGTCCCTGCCCCAGCCGCGGAGGTGTTCGAGCGCCACGTAGGTCGTCCCCGTTTTTGCCGTTCCGGGAAGGGGTTCACGCACCACTTGTGAGCAACGAGTTTCAGGTGTGGTTGTGGTCATGGTGTCCACAATAGTGTGCGTCGCAGGCCGCTAGAAATCTTCCAGAAATCTGCTACAAACCACCCGAAAACCACCCGAAAATCGTCCAAAAAACACCGAACGCTCACGTTTTTATCACGTTTTGTTAAAGTTTTCTGTTTTTGTACCTTTCTGAGTTTTCTCCACAATTATTTGGTACTACGGTTGGGTGCATGACCGCATCCCCGGCTTTTGTTTTTGGTCGTGCTGCAGTTGCCGTCGTGGGCACTATCGTTTTTGCAGCCTGTGTGACCGCCTGTGTTGATTCAGGCACATCTACCGCCCACAGTGGTTCCGATTCTGTTGCTTCTACATTGTCCGCTTCTTCCGGTTCCGGCAGTTCCGAAACCACACCACCAGCCCCCGATGCCGGCATGCGTTCCTTGGGAAGCGCTAATACAAACCTTAAAACTCAGCGACCGGGCGCCCCGGCACAGTTGGTCGTGACGAATGTGCGCGTAGGCACTCATGAGGGGTTCGAGCGTATCGTCTTTGAATTCCATGGGTCAGGCGACCCAGGGTGGTTCATTGATTACTCTGATTCCCCCACCCAGCAGGGCAGCGGCAGTCCCGTGGAGTACACGGGTGACACGGCATTGAACATCAATATTGATGGCACCGCATATCCATTTGAAGTGGGCATTCCTGACCCGCGGCTCAACCCCGTCCCCGGCTCAGGTGGGATTGTCACGGAAGTGGTAAGCGCAGGAACGTTTGAGGGGCGTTCACAATTCGTGGTGGGCATTAAGGGTTCCGCCAAACCGTATTCGGTACAGGTGCTGAAGGATCCCGTGCGCCTAGTGTTGGATATTTCCTCTTAACTGTAGCTTCCTTCTATCCCCCACCGGCCTGCGCTCCACACCAGGAGCCAGGCCGTTTCACGTTTCTGTAGCGCATCATCACCCGTTTCTGTCCCCGCAACGTGCAGCCGTGCGTATGTCCTTCCGTGGGGCGTCCACCAGCGTTCGTCCACTCCCCATGGCCCTGCCCATCCGCATATGTCAAAGCGACGCTGGCCCCACTGCAGCGTTGCAGGCTGGGCACTCAGTTGCACGTCTTGGGTCACAATAATGGCCCGATCATGCTGGTCGTACAGTGCCACGTATGAACCGCCGGGTTCCGCAGTTGCGTACCCTTGTGCCGGGTGTGGTGCCGGTATCCGCCCAGGCCACGCCCCGTCAGGATCACGGGGGTAGGGGCGTTCCTCACCAAAGGGAACATAGTCAATACGTTCAGCAGGACCTCGCCCACCGACATGCCGTGGTTGCAGCACCGCGTCTGTGCCCAGTGTTGATTGGACTCGGGCGACCACACGCTGCACCGCCGCTTCACGCTCCCCCCGTGCGCCCCACAACCCTGAGGCATCCTGTTGCGGCGCAACGCATTCGACGGGGTCAAGCTCTAGGCGGACCACACCGTCATCACTGCTTGTCGACGCCCAGTCACCCCCTGTACGCCGCGTAGTCAACCAGCCATCCAGTTGCCACCGCACCCGATCAGCCGTGGCGTGTTCCGTGAGCGCATCGCGAGTGCGCCAGGTCCGCTCCACGGTGTCACCATTCGCCATGGTGGCGCGCACCGTCAGCAGGTGGCATACCACCCCGGCGCGCGCAAGGCGTGCGTGCAGAGCAGTGGCTAGTTGGCGTGCGAGGAAGGCCGCGACGTCGACACGCGTGATGGGATCATCGGGTTCGTGCATAACGCGCAGATCATCGGTGGGAAGCGGCGGCGCGATGCTACGACTGGGGTGCGCATGGGCAATATCGTGGCAGCGCTGACCCGCCTCTCCAAAACGAGTGACCACCTTCTTGTAGGGCAGGTCCGCCAGTTCCCCAAGGGTGCGGATGCCAAGCTGCTGGAAGCTTGCCACGGTTTCGGGGTCACAACCCAGGGCCTCTTCCGCTGACAGCAGGGCGATGGACAGCGGGCGGAGGAAAGCCCGCCCTTCACCCACCCCAGGTGGCACGACCGCACCGACACGCGCGGCAATGAGTGCCGTGAACAGTTCCCCGGCAATACCCGCGCAGGAATCGATGCCTGCGGAAGCGGAGGCGTCGATAAGCAGCTGGGCCGCCGTGTGTTCCGAGCCGTGGTAACGTGCTGCCGCCCCTGCATCCACCACCGCCAAACCAGGTCGCAGTACCTCCACACCTGCGGCGATCTGGTCCAGACCTGCGAGTATAGGTTCAAACATGCACGCGTCGCGTTCCTGGTCGTAGCCCGCGATCTCCAGGTTTGGGCAGAGCGCCTGGGCGTACCGAAGCTTCATGCCACGCCGAATCCCCATCGCCCGCGCTGATGCTGAGCAGACCCACACAACGGCGCGGTTTTTCCCCTCACCTGTCACCACTCTGGGGGTCTGGTTATCGTGATGGTCTGCGCACGCCACCGCTTGGGCAGGCCAATCGGGAAACCACAACGCCAGAAAGCGCTGCTCTGATGTTGCGGTCATGACACCGCTTGCAGTCCAGGCCCCGGCGATGGTTCCATCGGGGCGGCTTCCCCGCACCTGAGAAGCGTGCGTATCCGCTGATGATCGGCGCTTTTCGACACCGCCTCCACCTCCACGTCCAGTGCCCGAATGCGCCCACCCCCACGGTCAAGTCCATAGATCTTTGTGACCTGCGCAGACACGGTGAGTGCGGGGCTGGGAACACTGATTCCCGCAAGGAGCATGGCCGCCGACCCCTGACGCACTTTTGCCAGGAAAGGCCGGGCATTCGTGGGAGTGAGCCGACGGGGCGCGGCTGAGCGACACACCACCATATCCATCCCCTCTGCGAACACTGCGGCAATAGGCAGGGCGTCAATACCCGGATCAGGTACCGACACAATTTTTGACACATCTCCACCCGAATCGACCACACCAGCGAACAACAGATCAGCCCACCCCACCACGGCCACATACCCACCCCGTTCCGTCACGGCCGAAATAATCTCTATCACCAACGTGGCACAGTCAGATACCTGGCTTACCGCCTTACGTGGCAAACCACCCCCAGGAAAACATCGCGCTAGACGTTCTGGCAGTTGAACTACATCGAAAAAGCGCTCCGGCACTCCCCTATCCAGTCGAGCCGCAGCCATATCCGCCCCCACCGCAGCACCCATGACGGCCATTCGCTCGCGCAAAGCGGCGATACGCCGCTCCTTTGGCAAGTCGCGCAGAGATTCATCTGGCTCGCGACTTAGTCGAAACTCTGTTCTAGACACACCTTCATTAAAATAGATCGAACAGACATGCGCAACACCCTTAATCCAAGTCCCTGGAATGCGCCCACCGAGTCAATGCATGGCGGTTAGACTGCTGGGTCTTGCGCAGAATGTTCGAAGAATGCGTCTCCACCGTCTTCACGGAAATAAACAAATCCGCCGCAATCTCCTTATAGGTGTAGCCGCGGGCAAGCAGCCTCAACACCTCCAGCTCCCGGCGCGTGAGGGCATCAAGAACATCATCGTCAGGATCTTCCATATCCTCATGTGCAGATTCACCAGCAGCGACTCGCTCTTCTACAGCAGCATCTTTCTCTGGAGCATCCACAACCCCCACCCCCACATGCTTGTCCGGCGCACAAAAGGCATCCAGCACAAACCCCGCAAGCCGTGGCGAAAATACGGCGTCACCGTCGTGGACGCGGCGCACAGCGTCGATAAGCTCAGGCCCAGAAATGGTTTTGGTCACATACCCCCGGGCACCGGCACGAATAACCGAAATGACGTCTTCAGCAGCATCAGACACGCTCAACGCCAGAAACGTCGTTGGCGTATCGACGCCCTGGATCACGGCCTGTCCTCCACCGTCCGGCATGTGCACGTCAAGAAGCACAACATCGGGATGTGTTGTGCAAATACCCGCGATAGCTTCCGTGACACCACCCGCCTCACCAACAATGTTGACGGCTTGAGACAATTCCGCACGTACACCGGACCGAAAAACAGAGTGGTCATCGACAAGGAAGACAGAGAGCATACCTTCCATGCTAACGTTTCTCATCCCCTCATGAATCCAGCATCATGCGCGGTTTATCATTGTGCAGCATATACGCTTCCATGCGTGGTGAACATAACCTTACACCGGCATGTCCACCACAATTTCCGTACCCTGACCAACGCCTGTTTTCACCTCAACGGTGCCGCCCGCGCGCTCGACTCGGCCGTAAATAGACTCCCGGAGACCATGTCTATCCTCCCCTACCTCATCGGGATTGAAGCCTGCTCCCCGGTCACGAACGTAAATCTGTATATGCTCACCCAGGGATTCTGCGTACACATTGATCTCAGCCACACCCGCGTGCTTCGCAGCATTGACCATAGCCTCGCGTGAGGCCAGCACGGCGGCTTGAGTGTGGTCATCAAGGGGATGGTCCTCCCCCACCAAAACCGGCGCGATGCGCAGGCCAAACAAGTCCTCCACTTCGCCGCACGCCAACTCAACGGCCTTAAACACAGTGGATGCCCCGCCGGAGAGATTGTCCTGCGACCCAAAAAGCCACTGGCGTAGTTCACGCTCCTGGCTTCGCGCTAAACGAGCAACCTCACTGGGTTCCTCGGCACGTTTTTGAATCAGCGCCAGGGTTTGCAGCACCGAGTCATGCAACCTCGACGCAATCTCCTCGCGCTCGGCTGCGGCGGCAATTTCAGAACGCTCCTTGGTCAAGGCATCCCATGTGCGCAGCCACAACGGTAATCCCAGTGCAGCCACACCCAACAGGGTCAGCACGACAGCCACAAGAGTGGATCCGAATACCTTTTGGCTTTCCCAGTTTATGGTCACCAGCACAACGCCAATGCCCATGAGTAACACGCCCGCCACAATGAGAAGGGCATTATTGCCGTTCCATAGTCGGTCAAGGCCACGGTCGTAGGTGGTCCACACGACAAGTGCACCCACCCCAACCACCCCAAACGGCACAACATTCGCCCCGGCGAACCCAGTGAGGGAGCTAAACGAAAGCAGCGCACCCGCAATGGCCACAACAACCAACACGAGGTAACCAGCACGATTCAGGGTGTGTTTAGTGCGGATACGCACATCATCCTGGGATATGTAGGCACTCCCGTCTGAAGTATCTCCTGGTTTGGTCCAGATCCATAGGCAGGCATAAAACAGTAAACCTGCACCACTGAGAAGGGCGAAAAATACAAGCACCAGCCGAACCAACAGGACGTCGACACGCAGTTGCTGACTCAGTCCAGCCGCAACCCCCGCCACCACGCGATCCTTTTTTGGACGTGTGAATGTGCGGTACGGGTACTGAACAGTCTGCACAGAGTTGGTCATACTCCAGATACTCTCATGCCTTCATCCCTGATGGCATCAGGGTTATCCCTTATTTCCCACAGATCGGGGAAAAATCGGGGTTTTCCCTGATGTGCAACCAGACCCCGGCAGGCCACAATAAAAACCATGAGCGATACATCAACTGCAACAGCCTCCACCACACTCCGCGACATGTGGGCCACCCGACCTGTGCGACTCCCCTCTGACCAGGGAGGGAAAGGGAAAATCGCTGGCGTGTGTGAAGGCATCGGTGTCCGTTACAACATTGATCCGATCATTGTGCGGGTGTTGTTTGTCATCGGTGTGCTCTTCGCCAACTCCACGGGCATCGCACTATACCTATTGGCCTGGGCATTCATGCCTCGCTATTCCCTGCCGATATCACCCGCCGAGGCGTTATTTGGCAACAAAAACAACAACCCTAAACTGAGAAAAGAACGCAACCTAGGAATTGCTCTTCTCATTGGATTCCTGATCTTCAGCTGCGGCAGCGGAGGCACCTTTACCACCATCTTCATCGCCCCAGCCTTCATCGCCTACCTAGTGTTCTTCGGAGCGTGGTACTTCCTGCACACACAACACCCCACTCCACCTGCAGGATTGTTAATTGAGAAAGATACAAAAATGGACGTCAACCGACCAGAAGACCTGAAAACCTACCTCTCCACACTCCAGCCTGTTGATGGATTTACCGCACCTTACTCCCCGTCCACTCCACCCGCGTGGGATCCGCTGGGAGTCGCCCCCTTCGCCTGGGATCTGCCGGAACCTACACCAGTCGTCCAAGAGAAGCCCAAGAAGAAAAAGCGTAACCCCTTTGTCGTGATCATTGCAGGCATCGTCGCTGTGTGCTCGTTGGGAACCGTGGGCATCATCATTGCCGCCGGCATGTCAGAAGGTGACGGTGGTTCCAGAAGTGGCGTGGGTGATCAGCATTACGTTGCCACTAGGGCCACTGACCTCCAAGACCACTACTCCGCAGGTGTTGGCTCTTTTAACCTCAACCTTCAGAGGTTGGAACCCCTGCCCGAAGACAAGAAAATCACCATTGATACTGGCGTGGGTGATACCGATGTGTATCTTCCCAGTACCATGCCTGTCACCCTAACCTGCACCAACGGCATCGGCGACACCAACTGCATCGCCGGAACCTACAACAGCAAAGCACAAGGAAAGACCCTCACCATTGATCTCAAATCTGGGGTTGGAACGACCACCATCCACTACCCAGAAGAGCAAAAGCCAGCGGGCAACTAACACCAAACACAACCATGTAAGTCACGCACATAAGGCATAGGAACCCCGTCATGAATCCCACAGCAGTAACACAACCCCGCATTTTGGCACCCGATGTCGCCCGAGGATTCACCATGCTCGGAATTGCCGTCGCCAACGCCACCACAGCCTGGTTATACATCTCACCCGACACGCCTGGATCAACAGCCGGCGGTGTTGTTGATAACAGCATCCTGGACAAAATCGCCATCATTCTTGGTTCCATATTCACCCATGTGCGTGGCCTACCTATGTTCGCTACATTGCTGGGGTACGGCGTGGGCATGATCGCCATGAGCCTGCAACGCCGCAACTACCCGCCCAAAAAGGCACGACTGGTACTGATCAGGCGCTACTTTTTCCTAGCGATATTCGGCATACTTCATCTGAGTCTGCTGTTTTTCGGCGACATCATGTTCGTCTACGGGGTGATGGGCATCATCCTCGCACTGCTCTACCGTTTCAAAGATAAAACCCTGCTGATCATTACTGGCGTTTTGGGCACCCTTGGCCTCATACTCACCGCCGTTATGATGATTTACATCTCAGCCGGAGGTGCATCATCCAGAACCGAGGTAATGATCTCGGCTATGCAAACTCTATCAGCACCAGATAGCTATGCTACGTTGGTCAGCCATGCCTTTACCGCATTGAGTTTTCAAATTGGCAATCTATTAACAGGATTCCTTTTCTTTTTCCCTATCATGATTCTGGGCATGGTGGCTGCGCGCCACAATGTTTTGGGGCAACCTGAAAAATACAAGAGATTACTCATAAGCTTTACTATTGTCGCAGTCATTATTTCTTTCGGTGTGGGAATTCCTCTTGGACTCGCGGAAATCGGCGTCCTGCCAGAAAACACCGTGCTGCATCTCCAAAGCCTTAACCAGGTTGCTGGCATATGGGCAGGCCCAGGCATTGTCGCATCCATCGCTCTAGCCACCCTCCCCCTGCAACGACGTATCGACGCCGCCCACGCAGGCGGCACTGGCTACCCTTTGCCTGTGCCACTCCAGGCACTTATCGCTTTGGGCAAGCGATCTATGACTGGATACCTGCTGCAATCCATCCTCTTTGTCCTGCTGACCTCCACCTTCACCATTGGCCTGGGCAGAGGCCAGGGAGCTTGGGAGGCAACGCTGATCGCCATCCTCATCTGGGCCATCACCCTGGTCATAGCCTACGTCCTCGAAAAAGCCAACCTACGAGGCCCCTTCGAAGCCGTGCACCGCAGACTCTCCTACGGACGCACAGGACAACTCAACCAATTCGCATAAAGACACCATGAGTTCTACAGCAGTAACACAATCCCGCATCCTAGCGCCCGATTGTGCCCGCGGATTCACATTATTAGGCATCGCCGCCGCCAACGCCACCACAGCATGGTTGCTCATGCCAGTCGGCACGCCTGGATTCCTATCTGGCGGCATTGTCGATAACAGCATTCTTGACAAAATAGCCATCTTCATTGGCACTATTTTTACCCACGTACGCGGCCTACCCATGTTCGCCACCCTACTGGGATACGGCGTGGGCATGATTACCGTAAGCTTGCAACGCCGCAATTATCCACCAAAGAAAGCACGACTGGTACTAATCAGGCGCTATTTCTTTCTCGCGATATTCGGCATCCTCCACATCACGTTCCTCTTCTACGGCGACATCATGCTTTTCTATGGAATTATGGGCATGATTCTCGCACTACTGAGCCGCTTCAAAGATAAAACGTTACTCATCATCACCGGAGTTTTGGGCGGGTTGTGTTTGCTCTCTGCACTTGTAATGGCTGCGAGTATCTTTTTCATCCCCGCCGACACATTGCATTCCATGACCAATAACCATTCCGCCTTGACGCTAGCCAATCCTGATAGTTATCTCGCACTTGTGGGGGATACTGGCCTCGCCCTGCGATTCCAACTCGGCACCGCAATCCCCAGCAGCATATTCAGCATTGGCCCAATCATGATTCTGGGCATGGTCGCCGCCCGTAATAACGTTCTGGGCCAACCCGAAAAATACAAGAAGCAACTAACATGGGCCGGTACTATCGCTGTTGCCATATCCTTTGGCGTCGGTATTCCCATCGGACTAGCGGATACTGGTGCTCTGCCCGAAAGGCTCGGACTGTCACTATTTGTGTTCAATCAGTTCGGCGGGCAATTCACTGGCCCCGGCATTGTTGCCATCATCGCTCTGGCAACCATCCCCTTCCAGCGGCGTATCGACGCCGCCCACACAAGCAACACCGACTACACCCTGCCCGTCCCGCTCCAAGCCATTACTGCCTTGGGCAAGCGGTCTATGACTGGATACCTCCTGCAATCCATCCTCTTTGTCCTGCTTACCTCTAAATTTACTTTCGGCCTGGGCAGGGGGCAGGGTGCCTGGGAAGCAACGCTGATTGCCATCTTCATCTGGGCCATCACCCTGGTCATCGCCTACGCCCTTGAAAAAGCCAACCTGCGCGGCCCCTTCGAGGTGGTGCACCGCAGACTCTCCTACGGACGCACCGGCCTCACTACTTTTACTCCCACTCAATAGTTCCTGGGGGCTTGGAGGTGCAGTCCAACACAACGCGGTTTACGTCGGAGACTTCGTTGGTGATGCGGGTAGAGATACGTTCCAGGACGTCGTAGGGCAGACGCGTCCAATCCGCAGTCATAGCGTCTTCAGAGGACACCGGTCGCAACACGATGGGGTGGCCGTAGGTTCGTCCGTCTCCCTGCACACCAACGGAACGAACATCAGCGAGCAATACCACCGGGCATTGCCAAATCTCGGAGTCCAAGCCCGCAGCAGTCAGCTCGGTGCGGGCGATAAGATCGGCGGCACGCAGTGTTTCCAAGCGGTCCTCGGTCACCTCGCCGATAATGCGAATCCCCAGCCCAGGGCCGGGGAAAGGCTGGCGGTTGACAATCTCCTCCGGCAGACCAAGTTCACGACCCACCGCACGCACTTCGTCTTTAAACAGCAGGCGTAATGGTTCAACAAGGTCAAATTCCACATCATCAGGCAGGCCACCCACATTGTGGTGGCTCTTGATGTTGGCGGTACCGGACCCGCCACCGGATTCCACCACATCCGGGTACAGCGTTCCCTGCACTAGGAAGTCCACGCTGGAGTTTTCCGGGGCGTCGGCAAGCACTCCGGCAACGGCGCGTTCGAAGGCACGAATGAACTCGTGACCGATGGCCTTACGTTTGTCCTCCGGGTCAGTTACCCCGGCGAGTTTGGCTAAAAATGCCTTACGCTCATCCAGCGTCACCAGTTTTGCGCCGGTGGCGGCGACGAAATCATTCTGCACCTGCTCGCGCTCGCCTGCACGCAACAGGCCATGGTCAACAAACACACAGGTCAATCGGTCGCCGATGGCGCGCTGCACGATGGCGGCGGCGACGGCAGAATCCACCCCACCCGAGAGGCCGCAGATCGCGCGACCGTTCTCGCCGACCTGGGTGCGTACGGCGTCGATAAGCTCCTCAGCAATGTTCGCCGGGGTCCAATCCTGCTCCAACCCGGCAATCTGGGTGAGAAAGCGGACCAGCACCTCCTGGCCGTGCGGGGAGTGCATTACCTCAGGGTGGTACTGCACCCCAGCCATGCGACGTTCGAGGTTTTCAAAAGCAGCGACAGGCGCACCCGCCGATTGAGCCGTCACAGCAAACCCCTCGGGAGCAGCGGAAACGGCATCACCGTGGCTCATCCACACCTTATGTGTCTGCTCAAACCCCTCGTGCAGCAGACCGCCGTCAATAGTCATGTCAGTACGACCATATTCACGGTTACCCGTGTTAGCCACCGTGCCGCCCAGCGCATGCGTCATAGCCTGGAAACCATAACAAATGCCAAAAACCGGAATATCGAGATCAAAAATCCCGGCATCAAGCGACGGTGCACCCTCGGCATAAACAGAAGAAGGGCCGCCCGAAAGAATCAAGGCAGCCGGGTTCTTAGCTTTAATGTCCTCAGCGGATGCTGTGTGGGGAACAACCTCAGAATAAATCCGGGCTTCACGCACACGGCGCGCAATAAGTTGTGCATATTGCGCGCCGAAATCAATAACAAGAACGGGGCGATGAGTCTGCTGTGTCACGCTACACGATTCTACTTCATCACCCCACAGCCACCACTACTACTCAGCAATAGTTACAGGACCGCTGTTGACCTGAACGTTCAGTGTCAGCTTCTTGCCGGAAGCGCTCTCGTTATAGGTCTTGTGGCTGGGGGTCGTTAGCGTTACGGAATCCTTCGCGGTCATTTCCACCGGAACATCGTCTGGCAGTGTTACCGATACAGTTCCCACGTCCACATATACGTTGACGGTCTTGTCTTTATCCAAGGGTTTCAGATCCTGCAGGTTCAGTGTCACCTGGCCGTTGGAAACAGCGTAATTCTCATCCAAGGCATTGGCGTCACTGGTGCTCACATCAATGGAACCTTGGAACACTGTGCCTGTGCCCAGTGGATCGAATCCGTTGGGAGCAGGAACATCGACACCAACGGCGGTGGCAGCGCTATGGGAACCTGACGAGGACCCGCCCGACGCACTGGCACTAGCACTAGCCCCGGAAGAACCAGAACCGCTTGAGCTGCTAGAACTGCTGCTTTCCGAGGTTGACATTGAGCTGGAGGCCATGGCACTGCTGGAGGATCCTGATCCTCCTGAGGAGCTTCCGCCACCGCCACATGCCGCCAACAGCAGTGCAGCAGAGGCAATGACACCTGCGCCAAGAATCTTCTTAGTCACCGATCTTTTCCTCTCTGAGACGAATGTCGCCCCTATGACGGGCGACGTGGTGTCGCCCTGACATCTATGAGCAGTCACCGCAAAGAACTTTTGCTACAACTACTTCTTTGCAATAGTAACCCGAGCGGTGTTGCTTGTGATGTTGAGTGTGAAAATACTTCCCGGCGCGTCGGAATTGTATTTTTTGGTCTTACAGTTGCTTTTTTCCGAAGGAACTTTACAGGTCAAGTCCACGGGAACGTTTTTGGGCATTTTGAGATCAAAATGCCCCGAGTTGATGTAGATAGATACGGTTTTTGGCTCGGTCAGGGTTTCCATACCGGAAAGATCTAGGTAGATCTGACCACTGTCTACCACATAGTCGGGGTTGAGGTCGCGGGCGTTGGTGACCACGCCCGCGATCTGCCCGTTGAACATATGTCCCGTGTTGAGTGGATCATAGTCACCAGCAGTGCCGTAGATGCCTATTTGTTTGACCGCTGGCGTGGTGCTTGTAGGGGTCTCTGTGGAGGTCTCAGACTCACCCGTTGCACCACCTACGCCTCCCTCAGTGCTTCCATCTAAGGATTCCGCAGCCGAATTCACGTTCACGGCAGTTGCTGATGCCGTGCCGGTGGCCGCGTCAGCGGTGGAGCGTTGTCCAGCTTGGGTACAAGAGGTGAGGAGCAGTGCTGAGACGATGGTCGCCACTGCCAAAAGTTGCTTGCGCACCCAAAAATCCTTCCCATACAAAACACTAATTTCATCTACAGTACAGAATTCATTCAGGGTTTCCCTATTTTTGAGACGGCTTACACATCTTTCTGTGGGTATAGCCATAGCGCTAAGGCACGAAATCTACGGGAATCCTAGCGCGCCACCGCTTGGCTGACCACCAATGTGAGCGCCTCGGCAATGAGATGGGCGGGTACTGGCCCGTTACACAACGCAGCTGCATCAGCGTGGACGCGCGCGGCCATGGCCACCATCACTGCGCTGGGTTCGTAGGCCACAGCGGCTCCAATGACACCGGATAAGACATCCCCCGACCCTGCTGTTGCCGCCCAGCTGGACCCGGCCTCAATGAGGTAGCGCTCACCTTCGCTCACAACCTGCGTAACCCTACCTTTCAGCAGTACGCATACGTCCAGTTCATGCGCCAATTCTTCGGGAGTAGCAACGCCAAAGCGCGCGAATTCGCCTGTGTGTGGGGTCAGAACAGTAAAAGCGGTCCTGCGGCGCACCAGTTCTCGCAGCTCCTCCGATTCCGCCACGCGCGTCAGTGATGTTGCATCGATGACGAGGGGAAGGTTGCTGCGGAGTTGTTCGGCAAGCTGCGTGTCATCCTCGCTACACCCAGGTCCGATCACAAGCGCCTGGACTCGACCTTCACCCGCCACGACTTCCGGCACTGCGCGAATCACCTTGGTCACGCACGGCCCTAGATACCGCACCATAGGCGACGTCGCCCGCACTGCCCCCTCCACACATAGCACCGCCGCACCCGGATATGCGACACTACCAGCGTAAATGCCGACAACGCCATCGGTGTATTTGTTGGAGTCCGCCCCAGGGCGCGGCCAGTTTTCCACGCGATCCACCGAATAACCCCACGGATCCATGCTCGCTAGTTCCTCATCAATGCCCAAGCCACGCAGCACTACATCGCCACAGTATTCCCAACCCAGCACATGCACAGGCTTCAAACCACCAAAGGTGACTGTGCTGGTGGCACGAATATAACTATCCCCCGGCACACCGGTCATGGGGTCCACACCGCTGGGAATATCCACGGCGACCACAGGACAAGTGGCGTGTTCCGCGATTATCGACGCCGCCTGCGCGGCCTCTCCACGCAAACCACCAGACGCCCCGATCCCCACAACTCCGTCAATGATAAGATCCGCCCGCGCAGCGGCAGCAGCGGTGGGTTCTTCGGGGCGTCGATACGCGTGATGGAGACCGGTTGAGGTCTGCCACACAGTGATATGTGCTCCGCGTCGTTCCAGTTCCTCTGCAGCATAAAGGGCATCGCCGCCATTTCCCCCTGAACCGGCGAGCACCAGCACTCGTTTACCGTACGGGTGGTGGTCAAGCAGTCGGGCGCATTCCACAGCCACGGCAAACGCCGCCGACAGCATCAGCTTTTCCCCAAGTCGAGCAAGAAGTGGCTGCTCAGCAGCACGAACCTGGTCAGGAGTGTACATCGGAATCATACCTCCACGGTAGCCAAAATTGTGCTACGTGACCGCAGCCAAGGCAGGTGACTATACTTCCGACCCGTTGTCACACCCCTTTGGAGAAAGGCTCAGCATCGTTGTCCGCCATTATGTCTCTCGTCGCGCTTATTTTTATCGGACTTGCCGCCTTGCTTCACGTGTTCATCTTTTATCTGGAAGCCTTCGCATGGGCCAGCCCCACCGCCCGTAATATTTTTGGCCACGCCACGGAGGAAGAACTCGCCATCACTCGGTTTTTTGCCTATAACCAAGGTGTTTACAACCTCATGCTCGCCATTGTTGCGGGTATTGGGATCACCATGTGGCTGGCAGGGCACCATAACGTGGGGGCCGCGTTGATGTTTGCAGGCGCTGGTTCCATGATTATTGCCGCCGTCGCGCTGGCACTGAAATCCGCAGCACATCGCGGTGCCGCCGCAAAACAAGCGGCATTTGCCGTCATCGGTGTCATTGCGCTGGCCGTGGCTTTGTAACAATAGTGGCGTGAGGGGTGGGCACAACCGCCGTTGTAGTTGACGTCCGCAAACACAGTCGCACAAGACACCAATCCACTATCCTTGAGACTTGTGGCTGAGAAATTTAAAAAGCAGTTGTCCAAGCTCTCCAAACGTGGGCCGCACCACGTACTTATTGGTGACCTCTCCTACGCAGGTCTGCCCGGCAAGGTGTACACGCCTGCCGAGGGTAATGGGGTAGCCGCCATTGCATTTGGTCACGACTGGATGACCTCCGTGAAAAGCTACCACCAGACCCTTCAACATCTGGCCAGCTGGGGCATTGTCGTTGCTGCCCCCGCCACGGAGATGGGATTCATGCCCAATCACCAGGGTCTCGCTGCTGACCTAGAGTCCTGCCTGCAGATTGTCGCTGGGGTTAAATTAGGAACAGGAAATGTCACAGTCTCCCCCGCAAAATTGGGGGTTGCCGGGCATGGCATGGGCGCAGGTGCCGCGATCTTGACGGCAGCGGGCCGCGACAATATCCACGCTGTTGGCGCCCTCTACCCCGCCGCCACGGCACCGTCCGCTGTGACCGCAGCCGCCCACACCATAGCCCCTGGACTGATCATAGGCCCTGGAAAAGCCACTGATTTTGACTCAAATGAGTCTGTAAAAATAGCCGCACAATGGGCTGGCCCGGTCACCTACCGGGAAGTGTCCAAAGGCACGCAATCCGGCTTTTCTGAAGGCGCCGTGGTTAAAGCTCTTGTGGGCATGGGTCGACCACAGTTTTCCGCACAGGAAAAGGCCCGGGGGCTGCTCACGGGCTTTCTGCTCTATCAACTTGAAGGGGAGAAAAAATACGCGGCGTTCGCCCAGGAGGACGTTCACGCCCGTGGCTTGTCCTCCCTCACCAAAGCAGAACTGCAAGCGAAAGAGCAGGATAAGACCTTCACCAGCCTGCCGTTTTAATTCCCCGAACAGGTCGCCGTCGAGAGGGCTGCCGCAGGGGTGGCGGCTGAGGTGTCTTGTGCGCGGACCCCGCCGCCCACGCGTGTTCTCCGTTGTTTTCCTGGCGAGCATGCACCCACCGCAACTGCTCGTCAAGCCCTGAAGCCTCGTGCACATGTTGGGCGTGCGCTGTGGTTTCTCCCTTCTTGCGACGCTGCTCTAATTCTTTTTGTACCGCACGTATCGACTCATCAAACTCAGCCACATAACGCTCGGCACGCTGTTGAAACTGCTCTAAAAACTGGTCGTAACTTTGCATCACCATGCACCTGCCTTCCGCGCCCGACCACGATTACTGCTTGTCGACGCCCCGCCTACCGGAGCATCACCTGATCCACCTGGCGCTGGCACGCACACTGGTGGTTGCGGTGCAGGTTGGGGTTGCGGTGCAGGCGCTTGCTGTACTGGTGCTTGGTGTTGAGGAGGTGGTGCGGGCTGTGGATGAGACGCTGGTGCCGGTGCCGGCCCAGCAACATGGGGCACTGGCTCCGGGGGCGGCTTCACAGGCTGTGGCGCTGGTGGTGGCGCATGATGCTCCTGCGGAGATTGAACCGGAGGCGCCATACCTTGGGTCCGCGACTCCACATGCGATTCCTGCGGTTGAGGCGACTCTGGGTGATGTGTTTCCCCATGGTGGTTTTCTACTACATGGTTGGGGATGTCATGCTGCGCCGAAACATCAAGATTCATATTGTGCATGTCAGCAGATCCTGCCCCTGCCTGTTCCAGGAACTGAGCAAGGTGGTGTTCAACCTGATTGACAATTTCTCGAACCCCAGCGGTGACCAGAGTGACAAGAACTGGACCCACCGCGTTTCTGATAATGTGCTCAACATCAAACAGCGGCTGGCCACTACCATAGCCACCACCTATGGTTGAACTCATCAGATTCGAAGCATCCAACAAGGGCGATGGCGTGCACGCATCACCATATCCTTGTTGCGGTACTGACTGTTGATAGTTGGGAGGCAGCGGAGTTGTCATCCGCGCCGTGTTCTGCGGCAGTACTTGCGACTGCGCTACCCGCATACCCGGGGACGGAGATTGCGACGGCACGTTCTCACGGCGAACCGGTTCCACGCACGGGGCATGGCGTTGTGGTGTCGGCTGTTCAGTGCGAGCAGTAGTGGCAGGTTGGACGATGGATTGGGCAACAGCATGGTCCTCATGCATGGGCACGTTGTTCGAAGGTTGCGCAGCACTGCTCTGCACAGCACCCGCCATGACTGCACGTGACATGCCTGTGCCTGCCATACCTGCACTTGCCGATGCCGCCGATGATGACACAGCCGAAGCCTGAGGCACCGGCGCAGCCGACGTATTTGGACCGCCAGTGGAAGTCTGAGCGCGATCATCGCGGCCGTCGTCAAGGAGCTTGTCGTAGCAGCATCTAATGGCCTTGTCGCGCTCGGCGCAAAGATTCATGAGAAGTTGGCTGAAACTGTCGATATTTGAGGCACCCAGTTGTACCGTCTGCTGAAAGGCATCAGGATTCTTCTCTGGATCCGTCTTGTCCAGCCACGCGCACACGGAATTGACCAGGAAATTCGCGGCAGCTTCTGGGTCCGCTAACCGCTGCTCAAAGTCATCGAGGACAGATTCAATTGTGCTGCCACATTTCTGTGAGGATTCCGATAGCTTCCTCCCCCGCTCTCGTTCCCACTGCCAGTTGGCTACCTGCTCCATGACAATATCCGCCAGCGTTCCGCCACTCACGTGAGCAATCACATTGGCGCACAGATGCGCTGCGGACACAAGGTTCCTCGTCATCTCAGCGCCCCCGGCTTTGTGTCCTTCTTGCTGCAGCGATGCCACCTTCAGACCTTCGGTGCTGTTGACCGCATTCTCAATATCCTTGATGGGTATCTTCGGGCCTTTCCACTGGCCGCGCGAGGATTGCATCAACTGTGCAACCATGCCTTTAGCAGCCTTTACATGGTCGGTCACTGGTTCAGCCTTCGCAGGCAGTCCGTGAAAAAGCCCTCTGCAACCGCAAAACGGTGAACGCTCTGCTCTACCGTACCCATGACGCGGAGAAGCTGCTGGGTCTGCTCATCTGTTTGCCGGTGTATGCGCTCATACATGTCGGCAATAGCCCGGCCTTGATCTTCAAACCCTTGACCAGCGGCGGATGACGCAAAACACGGTGCAGTTTGTCCGTGTCGATCTTGGTAATCTTCACACTGGCTTCGTGTTTCCGCGATGCCCGCGAAGGCCCGCTCAAAGTCCAGTGTGACTTCATCAGGTTGTGTCATTACTCCCCCGATCGTGGTTGTACGCAGTATTTTATCTGGTTAGACTGCGCACAACCCTACGTGGTTCCCTAGCCACCCAGTAATTTTTCTGTACTCCGGTTTCTAGAGATTTCTAGACCTCAGCCACAACGGCAGCCAGCCTGCCAGCAACCTTCCTGGCGGTTTCCGCGTCGGCTGCCTCCACCATCACCCGGAAGAGTTCTTCGGTGCCCGATGCCCGGAGCAGCACCCTACCTGAGTCCCCGAGTTCCCCTTCTGCGCGCTGAATAGCTTCCACCACCACCGGGTGTTTTTCAATGATGGCTTTATCCGAGACCGGGACGTTGATCAGCACCTGTGGCAGTACCGTCATCGCCTCTGCCAGGGTTTTCAGCGGCAGACCAGTTTCCGCCATGCGGGACATCAAGGCCAATCCTGTCAGCGTGCCATCGCCGGTTGTGCCGTGGTCAGGAAGAACAATATGGCCGGACTGCTCGCCACCCAGGCTGAAGCCGCCGGCATTCAGATCAGCGAGCACATAGCGGTCCCCCACTTTGGTGGTGCGCAGGTTAATGCCTGCTTCATTCATGGCGAGTTTGAGGCCCAGGTTCGACATTACGGTGGCCACCAGCGTGTTTTTGCGCAATTCGCCATTGTCTTTCATCGCAAGCGCGAGGATCGCCATGATCTGGTCACCATCGACAATATTGCCTTCGGCATCCACCGCCAGGCAGCGGTCGGCGTCACCATCGTGCGCGAGTCCGAGGTCAGCACCATGGTCCAGCACTGCTTTCTGGATCACGTTGATGTGAGTGGATCCACAATTATCGTTGATGTTGTAGGCATTCGGCTTGTCGTGAATCGCAATGACCTCGGCACCGGCCGCCCCGTAGGCCAGAGGGGCCACCTCAGATGCCGCACCATTTGCCGCATCCACTACCACTTTGATGCCCTGCAAATTGTGGGGCATGGCCTGCGACAAATGCTGAAGGTACCGTTCCTGCGCATCCGTCGCTTCCTCGATAATGCGACCAATGCCGTGGCCGATGGGGCCGTTTTCCGGGAGGCGAGTCATCGCCGCTTCGATCTCATCCTCCACCTCATCGGCCAGCTTGTGCCCACCAGCGGCGAAAAACTTGATGCCGTTGTCAGGCATGGGATTGTGGCTTGCGGAAATCATCACCCCCATATCAGCGCCGTAATCGTCGGTGAGGAATGCAACCGCTGGGGTGGGCAGAACCCCGACCCGCAGGACGTCGACACCCTGGCTCGCCATGCCTGCCGACAGTGCGGCGGCCAGCATCTCCCCCGACACCCGCGGGTCACGGCCCACGATCGCCACTGGACGCCGTTTCGACGTCCTATTTTCACTGGTCAGAACATGCGCGGCAGCTGCCCCAAGTTTGAGCGCCAACGACGCTGTCAGCCTTTCATTCGCCATTCCACGCACGCCGTCAGTTCCAAAGAGTCGAGTCATGGATTCTATTATGCCTGCCTAACGACGCCCTCCAAACACGGCACGCACAAAAGCCTGCCGTGCCACGGCTAGGTGCTGTCGCTGCTGCGTGGGTTCGCCGGGTGTGTCCGGTTTTTGGGGTTCAGTGGGCTGCGTGCTACTTGACGATGGCTCAGACTTTGTTGCTTTACCCAAGCCAATTAGCACCTTCTGCCCCTGGAAGATAGACTTCTTGACGCCATCCTTCGGCGGGATGACAGTCACAGAAAATTCTTTCCCTACCTGCACATTCTTTGGAACAGTAACGTGCAGCGGCAATGGCGATTGGGCTGTAGCGTTTTTCACCAGGCTTACTGTCCTGCCTGCACTTTTCCGTATAAACCTCTCCGCTCAAACACTGAGGAAAAACAAAACACCGCCCTTTCTGCACCCCTGAAAGGTGAAAAAGAGACGGTGTTTATGTAAAACCAGAGGCTTAACGCTTGGAGTACTGAGGTGCACGACGTGCTTTGTGCAGACCAGCCTTCTTACGCTCAACAGCACGAGCGTCGCGGGTCAGGAAGCCAGCCTTCTTCAGCGCCGGGCGATCAGTCGGGTTGTAGACATTCAGGGCACGAGCAATGGCAAGGCGAAGAGCACCAGCCTGACCGGAGGGGCCACCACCGGTGAGGTTTGCATGAATGTCGAACTGACCTTCACGATCAATCAGTACCAGCGGAGACTTGATCAGCTGCTGGTGCAGTTTGTTCGGGAAGTAATCTTCCAGGGAACGACCGTTGCAGATGATCTGACCGGTACCAGCGGTCATGCGAACACGAACGATGGCGCGCTTGCGGCGACCGACAGTCTGAATCGGCTGATCCAGCTCGGCGGGAGCAGGAACAACGGTTTCTTCTTCAACTTCCACAGCCACGGCATCGGCGATGGTGTTGGTGAATTCCTCAGTCGCAGCCTGTGCGGCAGCGATATCAGCAGCGTCGGCTGCGAGGTTTTCGGTGTTGTTCGGTTCGGTCACTGGGCCACCTGCTTGATCTCGTAGGTTTCGGGCTTCTGAGCAGCATAGGGATGCTCGGGTCCGGCGAAGACGCGCAGCTTCTTCGCCGACGCACGCGACAGCTTGTTGTGCGGCATCATGCCCTTGATAGCTTCTTCAACAACACGCTCAGGGTGCAGTTCCAGCGAACGACCCAAGGTGAGTGCCTTCAAACCACCCGGGTAGCCGGAGTGGCGGTAACGGAATTCACGTTCACGCTTGTTGCCGGAAACAGCAACCTTGTCGGCGTTGATGATGATGACGTGGTCACCACAATCAATGTTGGGGGTGTACTGTGGCTTGCCTTTGCCGCGTAGAAGATTAGCGGCAACAACAGCAAGACGACCCAAAATCATGTCAGTGGCGTCAATGACGTACCACTTGCGGGTAATCTCACCGCTTTTCGGGTAATAGGTAGACAAAACGACTCCTTGTAAGTCTGTCTAGAACTGCCAGCCATAGATCAATGCAGGGAAAACATACGGCGGCCGGTGGAGACCCGCATGTCTTTGCTGCTCTGGCCCTGCAACTGTATGCAGAGGAGGACCACAGCCCATACACAGATACACAAGCCTAAAGCATGGTGTATCTGTTTTCAAAATACTTCTGCAGTGTGTGCCCCGCACTGGTTGGCCACGTTGGATGAACTATCGGGGCAACGCCACACAGTGCAGAGCCACACTACAGAGTCTTCATACATGGTTGTCCTGGTTTCACACCACAGCGGACAAGCCCGAATGCCCTTCTACGTCCTGCAGCAAGCCTGCCGTGTTGGGTGGAAACCCACAGGAAGCAGTGTCGCGGTGTGAAACCAGAGTCTCTTAGCCCCAGCTTGCGGCTGCCATGCGGTTGACTTCACTCATGCGGTCGTTACCTTCCTGCACGGTGGAAGCAATAGTTTCCAGGATGGTGTTCAGCTCTGCGGCTGCGCTATCCCACTTGGCCTGGGCTGTTTGGTAGGCAGATGCGGAATCGCCTTCCCACGTTGAAACCATGGGGTGCAGTTGCTGCTTCAAATCATCCAGCAGCGCGTTCATGCTGCCCGCAGTTGCCCGAATGTCCGCCGCTGCTGTTTCGATGTCCCCGAACTGGTACTTGATCTGATCCATGATAGGTCTCCTTGTTTTATGTTTTGTCGCTGGTGGATGTATTAGAGAGCCAGGCCCTGACCAATGGTTTTAAAGGAACTGACGTTGTGCGCCTCCATACCCTCAAAGGACTTCGCGTTGCTGCGAATATTCTCGGCGATGCTATTCAGCGCTTCCCGCAGCTTGTTGGCCTGTGTGTTCCAGTTCTGCATCAGGCTGTCAAAGGACATTTGAGCCGAGCCTCTCCAGCTTCCCTTCAGCCCATCAACAACCCCGTGAAGCCTGTTGAGTTCCGATTGAACGTAATTGTTTGTGTCGTCAACATGGCCCGCTGTGGACACCATGACATCGGCTTCAGTCCTAAACGTTTCAGACATGGGTTCGCCCCTCCTCGAACGAAATTACGTGCCGGCCAGAACTTTTCCAGCCGAACCCCCGAAAAGCACCTTGCACTCACCCTTGTCATGAATGCCGAAAAAGCTTTTCACCACATTTGGACTAGCAAACCACCCATAAAGTTCCCTACACCCGAAAAAAATTTCCTAATTTTTCAGCTGGAGGGTTTCCACAGCCATTCGACACGCAGCTTTCTGTGGAATCGTGGCATTCGTTTTACTATGACATCCCACGCTTACCTGGTTGTTCTGCTGCACCCACGTCACCCACAGCACACTGGATCCATCCCCCGGATCTTCGCGATAGGTTTGTGTCACAATCTCAGGTCCGCGCATCTGCTCGTCGCTTTGAGCCGTGAGCTGCGGGTCATGCTCCACCATTTCCTCCACTTCTCGTCGCACCGCCGCCGGATCCACATTATGAATGGGGTCGGCCGCCACAAGAATACGCAGATTTGGATCATCACCGGTGGCCACCAACAAACCGTCATCGCGGGGTTCAAGTTTAAAACCCTGCGGCACGGAAAACACCACGTTCTGGTATTCCAGAACACGCGACGGCGGCACGTCCTGTTTACGGCGGGTACTCGTCGCGGGTGACGACGCCCCGTTCCCCAGAGCATGTGCTGCGGTACTGACGGTTGCAGCATGGCTGTGTGCGGGGGCGTCGGTACGCACTGAGTTACCAACAAGCAGCACTACCCCACCGACGATCACTACCCCGATACCCGCAAGCACAGCATGAAATCGGGTGAAAGGCAACTGCCGCGTATGTTCGGTGGGACGCCTGATCTGGAAAAGATCCTCATGGCTAGGTTGGCTGCCTGATTCCTGAATCACAGGATCGGTAAGCGCCTCAATGCTGTAGGCCGTCACGCCTTTATTCAACAACGTGCGGCTCAACATATCCGTGGCGGCTTCGCTACCATCGATGACTACCTCAACATCAGGCCACACCGCCCCATACATGTCACGGATCTGGTCGATCACAGCGTTGACGGCCCAGCCTTCTTCCACGCCTGTACCAGGCAAGTCATAGCGGTAAATCGTGTCGATACCCTCAAAAAGCGTGGCAGAATCCAAAACAGTAATTTTTACCGAGCTGAGGCTACTCATGGCTGCGCCACCTGGCACACACCGACAACAGCACCCCGGTTCACTAATGTGCCACGGCCTGGAGGTTGCTGCACCGGCTTCACCCCGAACAACACGCCCTCTTCACGATCAATGTTGAGCAACATCACCGCAGGTGATTGGTCACGTATTTCGCTGAGGAATGGGTCGTACAGCGCGCGCTGCGCACCACCGGACTTTCTAGACACCACCACATGGAACCCGATGTCACGCGCATGTGGGATGAGCGACTTCAGGGGGAGGAACGCCCCGTCTTGCACAAGATCGTAATCATCAATGAGCAGATAAATGTCTGGCCCCGTCCACCAGGACCGATCACGCAGTTCCTGCGCTGTCACATCCGACCCAGGAAGCCGCGAGGTCAAGGTGGTTACCATGTTGGCAACCGCCATGTCCGTGGCCTGACTGGTCGCGCTGTACACAGCCATCATGGCTTCATCAAAAGCTCCCAGGTGAGTACGCCTATGGTCTATAACGACCATGCGCGCTGCATCTCGGCCTAGATCAGTGATGCCAGCGGCCATGGTGGCAATAAATGTGGACTTGCCGGATCCTTGGCTCCCCAGGCACAGCACATGCGGGGCGTCGCTTGGCACCCAGGTCTGGGGGCTGAGTTTAGGACCGCCAAGCCCGATAAGAATGCCCTTTCCGACATCAGTATTGCCAGTGCAAATCTCAGCACGATGAATCTGCGGTGGCAGCACACGCAATGGTGGGACGGGAGACTGCCCTTGTTGCTCCGCCGACATCCTCACATACTCAATGTCTTGGTTAGTGGACAACGCAATCAGCATGGGTTCACCATCGGTGGTTAAACCCCGTCCCGGCGCGTGCGGAAGTTTCAGCTGGGCTTTTCGGTCGATCAATGAATCCATCGCTTCACCAAGCCGCAGTTCTATCCTATGGCTGATCAGGTCACGAATCGCTGGACGCATGGCAGTCCAGCGCTGAGTACTGGCCACAAGATGCACACCTGCGGCAAGACCATCTGCGGCGATACGGTTGAAGGAATCAACCAGGTGATCAAAGTCAGTTCCTACGGTGTGCCAACCATCAACGATGAGGAACGTGTGCCGATCGTCCGGTTCGTCAATGAAACCGAGGACTTCATCAACGATGCGCTGGACTTTTTCTGGATCATTGCGGTGCGCCACCCCAGCAACGTGTGGAATCCGCGCGAGTGTGGCTAGGGCGGTTCCCGCCAAGTCAAGGACGTAAAAGCGAACGGCGCTGGTGGGGTGAGTGACTGCTAGGGATAAAACGATGGTGCGCAGTGCCGTGGTTTTCCCCGTTTGCGGCCCACCGCAGATCGCGGCATGCCCGCCGGTTCCCGTAAAGGACAAGATGAGAGGATCTTGGCGCTGATGGTAAGGGCGATCGATAATACCGATGGCTGCTTCCCAGTCACATGTTGCCGGGGTTTCCGTTGTCGCATAGTCCGCTGCCGCGTCTTGGGCAGCTATCACCTCGGAGAGAGGAATAGTGGCAGGTAGCGGCGGTAGCCACACTGTGTGCGCTGCGACTCCTTGCTGCCGCCCAGCTTCTTGGGCGATGTCCACAACGGCGTCAAGCAACGTCGTAGTGTCCTCGTGTGTGTCGCTGTGTTCCTCGTCGAGATTGTCATCTGAGTCGATGACCTCGGGCGGGGCAATGCTCTCCCAGTCTGTGAATACACGAATGCCACGGGTTTCCACAACCGCTGTTGCAGCTGAGCTGGGCAGCGGTCCAGAGACGTAGCTTGCTTGGAAACGCGTGACCTCTTCAGCATCGGTTTTGATGTAGCCCGCGCCGGGCCGCGCTGGCAGATGGTAGGCATCAACAACACCGAGTACTTGGCGGGATTCCGCAGCCGAGAATGTTTTCAACCCAATGCGGTAAGACAGATGCGAATCCAATCCACGCAGGCGCCCTTCTTCGAGCCGTTGGCTGGCTAAGAGAAGGTGGATATGAAGGGAGCGTCCGAGGCGTCCCACGGCGACGAAAAGGTCGGCGAAGTCAGGGTGTTGGGCAAGAAGCTCGGAGAATTCGTCGAGGACGATGAGCAGAGCCGGGAGCGGTTCAAGGTCAGGGTTGTCTGCGCGGGCTTTGTTGTAATCGTGGACGTTGGCGTAGTTTCCGCTGGCACGGAGTACTTCTTGTCTGCGGTTGAGTTCACCACTGATGGCATCGTGCATGCGCTCGACCAGGGTGGATTCTTCGGCCAGGTTGGTGATGATAGCGCTCGTGTGCGGGAGCCGATCAAGCCCCAGGAAGGTCGCACCGCCTTTGAAGTCGACGAGCACAAAGTTCAGTTCTTCCGGCGAGTGCGTGACCGCCAGCGCAAGGACCAGGGTTTTGAGCAATTCGGATTTTCCCGACCCAGTAGCCCCGATGCACAAGCCGTGCGGTCCCACGCCACCGTGTGCGGATTCTTTGAGGTCCAAGAGCAACGGTCTGCCTGTATCGCCCAATCCGAGTGGCACCACAAGACGCTGCCGAGCCGTCTCGGGCGTGGTGTGGGGTTGCCATAGTGTGCCGGGAGTGAGCTGGTCAATGCTGCCCACCCCGAGCAGAGACAGGAAGTCACCGGAAGCGGTAGCGGAGTCGGTGTCTGCGGGGCGTCGATACGCGTTCATGGCTTTGGCCACAGCACGCGCTTGGTCTTCGGTGATCAGGTCGGGGCTGCCCAGCGGTTCTGGGCCGCTCATGGTGTGCGCGATCAGCTCATCACCTTCGACGCTAAGGCACAGCCCTTCGTCGCGGGCGCGAGTCCCCAGAGCTGTGTGTTCGTGAGAGCCGACGTCAATGATGGTGGTCCAGTAGGGATCGTCGATGAAGGATTCCACTCCGGTGGTAGTTATGGAATCCACAATCAGAATGCGGTAGGCGGCGTAGTCGATGGTGCGTGTGTGGGGCAACCATTTCACCCATTCCCAACCACCACCAAGAACCTTGATGCCCACGCTTTCAGGGCCGTGATGAAACACGAGTTGTAGCACCAACGCACGCGCCATATCCGCAGCTTGGGGCCCGGAAATCCCCAGGAAGCGGAACGCTCGTAACTGGATGGAAATGGGCATTTTCTCCAGCGTCCCTACGGACCGAACGGTGTGCCGCAGAGCGACAGCACACACCGGGTCAAGGTCTTCGGCCGCACCGGAATCCTGCACATCAATGGGGGTGCACAGACGCGTGGCACCAACGCCCATCCGAATTTCTAACGCATCAGGATCGTTGGCGTTGCGTTCCCACATACGTCGCGACCCCACATGCGACCACATAAACGCCGGGTCAGGGTGTTTATGCAACTCGTGTGTGCGCTGTGCTTGCCCGTTTTTCAGGGCTTTCGCACGCAACACACCAATGTGACGCATGAAAATCCGGCGGGTTTCATCGGGATCATCGGCCTGCTGCGGGGCGAACATAGTGGCAACACTCATGAGCATCATCAGCGGAAACACCAGCATTCCTGGGTTCGCGTTACGTAACACAGCCCCGATACCACCGGAACCGTTACGACTGTTGAGCACCATTAGCCCCATCATCCCGACGAACGCCAACACCATAACCAGCGGTAACAACAATCGAACCATCGGCACCGGTTGTGGTCGCACGGCGGCCGGAACAGGTTCCGCAGTCAAGGTTCCTGATGGTAACGGCGGCGCTGGCTCGCGTTCCGCGTACGCTAACGGCACCACAATGGTGCTCGACGCAACAGCATGTGATGCTGAAACATGTGGTGCTGACAACTGGGAAACACCCCCCTTTTTATGTTTTTCAACGCCGGTTTCCCCCACCGGCTGGACATAGCGAATATTCTACGCCATGCTTGTGATAGTTGCACGGGGGAGGCAGTGCAACCACAGCACATTCACACGTCACAAGGGGGTAATGGTGGCCACTGACAGCGCCTTGCGCATCACCATCCGCATTGATATTCCAGATAGCGCCTATCCCAGCACCTGCATTGACCTTGCAGTTCCGCGCAACTCCAGCATCGCTGAAATTCTTGATGAGGTACTCACACTCGCTGATGCCCCACGCATCAGCCGCCCCTGGCAAGCCACCACTGCTGCGGGTGTGCTTATCGACGCCGCGCAACCGCTCGCCCACACATCACTCGCCCACGGGAGCACCATCGTTTTATCGCCACACCGCGACGTGGAACCACCCGTCCTGTGCGACGCAGCAGAATCCTTCATCGACCACGGTGCGACCCGTCAGCACACCGGGCTGACCACATTAAGCACCCTGGTAGGCATCATTCTCATCATGTGCTGTGCCTTGTCACCACTGACGGGCATCATTCCGCTGGGGGCAAAATTCTTGGTCGTGGCGCTCTTAACACTTGTTGTGCTCACCCGCATGCGCTCTACGGCATCCTTATTCAACGATTCACCAGATGGCGACTCAACGGGGGCCTTAGCCGCGCTGAGCATCCTGTGCTTGACCAGTGTCATCTGCGCGTGCCTCAGCGCACTCAGCTTCATCGTTCCGTTCCCCATCGCATCAAGCCAGCTCTCCACTGTGCCATGGGCCGGACTGGTCACCGCACTGTGCGGCGCAACCATGTTGATCACCTGCCACATTCTGGGGGCACCACCGCTGCGGCTCACTGTGGCATGCGCTACCGCACTCACTGTCATCGCGTGCACCAGCGCAGCATTCGCACTCACCTCAACGCCCAGCAGCATTGCCGCCGCCACCTGCGTCATCGCCACCGTCCTGGTCGCGTTATCGCCATGGCTGTCCCTCCGGTTCGCCGGGCTACGCGTCCCACAACTGCCCTCGGCGGGTCAAGACTTCAACGTTGCCGACATTCCCATTGACAATCCCGAGGCCAGGGCCTCCCGCGCCACCGCACTTCTCGACGGCATTCTCATCGGAACAGTGGCCTGCGCCATACCAGCCATGATTGTGCTCAGCCTCCGCGGCGACGGCTACACGGCAGCCCTCTGCGCAGCCAGCGCCGGGGCTGTCCTCGCCCACGCTATGCGACACCGCAGCATCCTCGCACTCTGGTCCCTCTGGTCATGGGGCATGACCAGCATCGCCGCCATCGGACTCTGCCTGCTCTTTGCGGGTAAAAACACGCCCCTGCTCTGCATCGGGGCACTCGGCGCACTCATATGCACCACCGCACCCTTGTGGGCGCATCACATCAAAACCCTCTCCCCCACTACGCTCAACTGGCTCGAACGCTTCGAATCCCTCGCCGTTGCAGCCACCATTCCACTCGCTGCGCATCTTCTTGGCATTTTTAGCCTGATCAGGGGACTCGGATGAGATGCCACCACGTCACCGCTGTCGCTGCCACAGCGTTGCTTCTGTGCGCTTCCGCACCCTGTGCCGACGCCCAACATACCACCACACCGCCACCCCCAGCCTGCGCTCGCAGCGTTCCGACCGACCCGCCCCTACGTGCCGACACCACGCGGGCGGCGTCGAAAAGTGCCCTCAAACCAGCACACGCGATAGCCACCGGACGAAACGTCAAAGTCGCCGTCATTGATACTGGGGTCGCACCCCACCCACGACTCCTACCCCGGCTTGACGCCGGTGCCGACCTCCTCGGGGAACACAACCCCCTCCACGACTGCGATGGCCATGGCACCATCGTTGCTGGTCTCATTGCTGGAGCCGCCGGACCTGATGACTACGTGGGCATCGCGCCGGACTCCACCATCATCAGCATCCGACAAACCAGCGCCCACACGCGTGACGACGACCACGGCGGCACCCTCGAATCCCTCACCACCGCCATCCACCGCGCCCTCGACCTTGGCGCGCAGGTCATCAACATCTCCGTGGTCTCCTGCGTCCCCGGCGCACTGCGCACTCATCCCGACGGCGCGAAACTCCGGCAAGGGCTTGATGCGGCACTCCGCCGCGCCGAAGAACAACGCACCGTCGTTGTTGCCGCCACCGGCAACATTGGCACAAACTGTGAACCTGACAGCATTGTCTACCCCGCGCATTCATCAACCGTGTTGGCTGTGTCTGCACAGGATGAGCCACACACCATCGCAGCCTATTCCATCCCACCCAGCGGGGTATTGCTGTCCGCGCCGGGCACAACGCCAGTGGGGCTCTCACCTGATATTGGTGAACCACCTGCCAGTGTTTTTGCAGCGGGGATGGTCACCGAGCAGGGCCCATCCTCATTTACTGGAACGAGTTTCGCCGCGCCTATCGTCTCTGGCACGGCGGCACTGTTGAAGGAACGCTACCCGGACGATACTGCACTGCAAATTCGCGCCCGGATTATTGAAAGCGCCGACCCAGGGACCGGGGCGGTGTCACCGTACCGCGCCCTGACCCAGGTTCCGGCAAAGTACAGCACAATCATGCACCGCCAGCAGGCAGTTGAGCCTGTCGCCACCAACGATGACATTATGCGTCGGTGTGGAATTGCCGTGGTGGTGATCGTCATGGTGTTGCTGGGGTGGGTGATAGTAGCCCGCGTGAAAAGCTTGCAGGCTGTCCCAGATGCACGTGAATGCTAGTAGGTGGGAAGCATGGCTTGCTTCTTGGCCAACTGGGAACCGCTGGGCAGGAGTCTGATAATCGACCAGGGCGCAGTCACGGGTGTGCGTACCCCTAGCGCTTCGAACTCTTCGTGGGAGGCCACCCGGTGCGTCATTCCCGTATCGGACACCACAAAATAACCGTGTCCCGAGTCCACACCCAGCCCGGTTCCAGGTCCAACGTAGGTGCGGGCGAGGCTGTCACCGCTTAAGGCAACACCGCGTCGTGGTTGGGTGCTGTGGGCATCATCAACAAGGTCTTCAGCATCCACGCTCACCACGCCGTCCGCGTCTGTGGCGCACACTCGGCTTTCGGGGCGCAGATGAATCAACGTCAGTGACTCGGTTGGAAGCGTGATAGGGGCGGGTGGAGCGTCGGGGTGCTCCGCCAGGATACCCGCATTGACTCGTGTTTCTTTGATGTTGGCATCACGCAGAATGTCGTGTTGGAAGGATGTGATGGGCTGGATACCGTTCTCATAACGCACCCACGCGCCGCCGTCAGACACCAGGACTTCACGCACGTCATTGGGGATGTGTAGGGGAGGCTGCTCCGCGATCACGTTGAGGAGTTCACGCGGGGGCCGCCACACAAAAACATCTGGAGTAATGCCGAGTCTGCGGCGAATCACGCGTCCCTCAGGGGTGTTCTCGGCTGGTAATTGGGCGCGGCCCTTGTTGGTCACTAGGTAAAAATGCCCCGCAACCTCCGCTACAAGGGCTTCGTTATCACGAAGGTGCTCCGCTGGGTGGCCCACCTGCACACTAACGTGCGGTAGTGCCCCCAACACGCCCGCCTCGTGGTGGCATGCGGACCAGTGCGTATCCCCCGGCGGCTCCGGGGCGATCATGCCTGGGGCGTCGGGAATGCCCACGGGTACTCCACGGGGAATAGTGGCAAGTACGGCATCGGAGGCACGTACGGGTTGCGTTGCTTCGCCGGTGATCAGCCTTGCGGAAGCGAGGTTGGTCACGGGGTGAAGCGTGGCGTCGATACGCACGTACAATGCCCCCGATTCCGATGCCACAATGGGTGCTTCTCCAGGATTGATGGCCGGATTCATCACCGCCATGGCACCTGCCCCCAGTCCCAGGACCGTAGCCATGGCGGCCCCCGCATAAAGCGCACGATGCCTGCGCGCAAGCGGATCATGAATCATGCGGATATCGCCCAGCACCACACCATGTTGGGCGCGGCGCATGAGAAATTTGTAGCCACTGACCTGAGCTTTTGATGTTGGCAATAGGATATTGGCCATCGTTCCCCCGAAATCCCCTGAACATGATTACAACGACAATGCGTTAGACCATATACTACCCTAGTTTATCTCCACCGGAACCAAGGGGTCAGTCACCTGAGTATCCTCGCCCGTTCCATCCTTTGGGGGTATGGTTGGCGGGTCGTTCCGGTGCGGCAATTTCCAAGACCGGTGGAAATAGGGTTCATTCCATTCGGACATCAACTCCGTGGCCCCAGCCTCGCCTTTAGTACGCAGCGGCGGCAACGGCTCTGGAGAATTACCGGGTGCGCGCATCTGCTCCAACTCAGCATCAGTGAACTGGGCGTTCACAGCAAAAATGATGACCTGCTTGTTCTTGTAGATGGGTGTGAGCCCCGGCGCGTCCCACAGACCAAACTCCATGTTGGGGTGGGGTTCCTGGAAAGCCCAGAAGTTAGGTGGTGAGACGAAGAAGTAATTAACCCCAAGGTTCCTGGTCGCAAGGTCAATGTCGTTGAGGTAATCAGGGTCGTTGTAGTTGCCCTGGCCCACGAAGTTCGGGAAGTGGTACACCAGTGAGGTGTCCGTGCCAGCTTTGGCCGACGGCCAGGAGTAGTGCCGGAACACACCCGGCAGGCCGTTGTAGGCGTACATCCAGCCAGGGCCTTCCGCCGGGTTGAACATGATCGCGCCATCGTAGGCATGCGGTTGCTTGGCAAGCCAGTCAAAACCTGCCCTGTCTGCCTTGTCCACCATGCGGTCATCACGAGGCGAGAGAATAGACCAGTCAGAGGACTTATCCATCATGGACGGAATGTAGGACACCAGAACGCATGCACCCACGATGCCCGCGATAATGGACAACAGATTAGAACCGATACGCAGCGGTTTCCACCGCTGAATCGGCCCAAGAAGCACAAGCCGCCCCACGGCAGCAAGGCCCACACCAGCTGCTGCGGCACAGAACATCGCCGCCGGCATGACCAAACGATGGCCTGTGTTGTAGTGCAATGCCCCCACAGAACCAAGAATGTCTGCCCATCCATCGCCAAAGGGAACCAGGGAGTTCGCACAAATCCAAATGCTGAGTGCATAGAACGCCGGCCCCCACAGATTTCGGCGCCACAGAATCAACAACACACCACCCACAGCGGCTGTCCACAGAAGTGGCCAGTTCGTGCCGAAGTCCTCCGCATGCCGGGTGAGCATCTTAATACTCACCCACCACGAGTCGGTGCGGCTAATGTCCTCTTGGGCAGTAAAAGCCTTGACTTCTTCCGTCTGCCCGGCACCGGACAAAATCTGCGGGAGCAACAACAACGTGCCCACGGCACCTGTGGCAGCCAGGATAAGTACATCGCTGAAGCGATACCCAATATGCTGCTTCCATCCTCGAGGTTTCCTCGCTGGTGCCCACAGCAGCCAGAGGAGCCACCAGCATGCCAGGCTCATCACCACGACGGTCGCGGCGGACGGGTGGGTCTGCACCATGCCGCCAAAGGCCAGAGCTGTGGCGAATGCGCGGCTAGGCACAGCGGGAACAGACATGAAGATACCCAGCACAATGCCGCTCATGGCGATCGCAGCCAGATACGGCCATGCACCCACATAATTACCAATCCACATGAGCACCGGCAGCGGCACCACTATCAATCCCGCAAGACCTGCGGCAATCTGCGCTGTCAGGCCGCGTTTGCCAACCAGCCGCCAGGCAATCAACCCCACAGAAGCAGGCAGCAACAATCCAGGCAGCACTATGGAGGAAATGTTAATGGCCGCGATGGGGCTGATGTCCGCGATCTCCTTGAAAACCCACACGCCGTCGTGCCAGGCGGCGGGGTAGAACATGGTGTCGCGGGTCTCCAGGTTTTGCAGCTCGCCCATGCGGGTTGACGATGCCACACCTGTATCGCCAATGAACTGAATAACGCTGGCATGCCAGTGCACATCCCAGCCCTGGAAAATGTTCTCCATGCCACCTTTGGCGGAGTCAAGCAGTTTCAGCCCACGGGCAATCAGCATGTAGCAGCCGGTGAGGATACCCGCAGCAGGTAGAATCCACACGGGATCCAGCACGCTTCCCACGCGCCACTGGCCATTCCACCAGCGATGCAGCCTGGGAAAACGCGGAGGTTTGGGTTCTTCTACTAGTTCTTCCGCATCAGGGTCGTCAGAAAAATCGGCAGGCTCATCAACAAGTTCGTCGTCTACCTCATCCATATCGACGGCGTGCATGACCTCGGTTTTTGCAAACCCGGCGTTAGCCACCCGCTCAGGCCCGTCCGGCAGGTCCCCCTCCTGTAGGTCGTCGTCAAGCCCTTCCTGTGCTAGCCGCCACTGCTCTTCAAAACGGGCTTTGCGCTCGCGTCTTCGTGCTTGAATCACGCGGCCACGCCAGAAGCATAGCCGCCACAGCAGGGCGAGTACCGTGAGAAAACCCCACATCACCCCAACACTATTGAGGTCAAATGCGTAGGATGTGGTGCCGTAATACCAGCCAGCAAGGCCATAAATACCAAAGCTGGCGGGAATGGACACACCTACTGCCCAGGGTAGTTTCAGACCGGAAATCCACGCAACGACGAAACCGGGTACGGTGAAGACCGCGATCGCGACATACGCTGCCTGGTAAATCTCCATCCGAAACCCACTCCCTGCAATCCGTGTAATGACAGACTCTCAAAATTCTACCCCCGACCCCCACCACCAAGGGCATTGGTAGCACAGATTTTCACTCACACGCGCGTATCACGCATGTTTCTGGTCAAAAGTGCCCGTTCAGCAAGCTGGTCATCCGCCGGGTAATCAACACCCACCAACGTCAACCCTTTCGCTGCCGCAACAGGCACCAACGACGACCGCTGTTTTTCCGCAAGCAACAGCTCCGCAAACGTCGCTTGTCGACGCCCCTCTCCCACAGCCAGGCATGCACCCACCAGCGAACGTACCATCGACCAGCAAAACGCATCAGCCGTCACGTGGGCCTCATACAACTGTGGTTCTGCATCAGTGGACACATCGTGCCAGGTGAAACTCTGTAGGTCACGCACCGTCGTGGAATTGGGACGAGCCTTGCAAAAGGCGGCAAAATCATGAAGCCCCACCAGGTAATTCGCTGATTCCTGCATCGCCGCCATATCCACTGGCTTTGGCCACGTTGCCGTATCCCGCGCACGTGTTGGCAATGCCCCACCGGGATGTGTGGTGACGCGGTAGGTGTAGTGGCGTCGTAACGCAGAAAACCGCGCGTCGAACCCAGCTGGTGCGAACGTGCAATCCTGAACCCGGATATCCTCCGGCAGGAGGCGAGCAAGGCGGCGCACCATACGCATCGGGTCGCCGCCGATGGACCGTGTGTCCAGTGAGGCTGTGGGGACGTCGACATGCGCAACCTGCCCGGATGCGTGAACCCCGGCGTCGGTGCGTCCTGCGACCGTGAGCGGCGTTGGCACCCGCAGAATCATGGACAGCGCATCCTCCAGCACCCCCTGAACCGTGCGTAGCCCATCCTGGCTGGCCCAGCCGTGAAAGTCTGTGCCGTCGTAGGCTACGTCAAGTCGAAGCCTGGCCATCGCTGAGGGAGTTGCTGTTTTTTCCGTCACGGCGCACTAGTTTACAAAGAAAAAGGGCCTGTGCCCTACTTACGGTAGAACGCAGGCCCTAGAAGCCGGTAAGAATTACTTCTCCTCGGTGGCTTCTTCTGCGGCAGCCTTGTCAGCTGCGGTGTCCTCAGCAACAGCAGTCTTTTCGGCCTTCTTCGCGGCAGCCCGGGACGCAGCGGCACGGGTAGCGCGAGTGGCTTCAGTGGTCACCGTCTCCTCAAGAACCAGGGAAATCTGGGACATCGGAGCGTTGTCACCCTTGCGGTTTTCCAGCTTGATGATGCGGGTGTAGCCACCCTCACGGCCTTCAAACTTCGGAGCGAGTTCATTAAACAGGTGAGCAATGACCGGCTTGTTCGGGACCAGCTTCAAAGCGTTACGGCGATCAGCCAGGGTGCCTTTCTTGGCCTTGGTGATCAGCTTCTCAGCGTAAGGACGCAGCATCCTAGCTTTAGCGTCGGTGGTTTTGATGGCACCGTGCTCGAACAGCTGCGCGGCCAGGTTGGACAGAATAGCCGCCTGGTGCGAAGCCGAACCGCCGAGCCGCGGGCCCTTCTTGGGTTTTGGCATGTTGTACTCCTCGTGTACGTATTAGTGCGCGTACGTGATACTCGGGATCTACTCGGTATCTTCAGCGTCGAAGTCAATGAAGTCGCCGGTCTCGGCGTCGTATCCCTCAATGGTGGAGGGATCGAAGTCCTCAGGGGCGTCCTTCAGCGTCAAGCCCAAACCAGCGAGCTTGATCTTGACTTCGTTGATGGACTTCTGACCAAAGTTACGAATATCCAGCAGGTCCGACTCGGTGTACTCGGCGAGTTCACCAACGGTGTGGATTTCCTGGCGCTTCAGGCAATTGTAGGAACGAACCGAGAAGTTCAGATCCTCAATCGGCATGCTGTAGGAGGCAATGTGCTCGGTCTCCACGGGAGACGGACCGACCTCAATACCTTCAGCGGCAACGTTCAGCTCGCGTGCGAGGCCGAACAGTTCAACCAAGGTTTTACCTGCGGAAGCGAGGGCGTCACGGGCGGAGATTGAATTCTTGGTTTCTACATCGATGATGAGCTTGTCAAAGTCGGTGCGCTGCTCAACACGAGTAGCCTCGACCTTGTAGCTGACCTTGAGCACCGGTGAGTAAATCTGGTCCACGGGAATGCGGCCGATTTCGCCATTGGTGACGCTCATTGATGCGGGAACATAGCCACGGCCACGTTCCACAACCATCTCGATTTCCAACACGCCAGTATCGTTCAGGGTTGCAATGTGCATGTCCGGGTTGTGCACCTCGACACCAGCCGGGGGTTGGATATCAGCAGCGGTGACAACACCAGGACCTTCCTTGCGGAGGTACATCACAACCGGCTCATCGGAGTCAGACGAAAGCACCAAGCCCTTGATGTTCAGGATGATCTCTGAAAGATCCTCTTTTACCCCATTGATGGTGGTGAACTCATGCAGGGCACCCTCAATCTTCACGCTGGTCACAGCCGCACCAGGAATGGACGACAACAGGGTACGACGCAGCGAGTTTCCGAGGGTATAGCCGAAACCGGGCTCCAACGGCTCAATGATGAACCGTGAACGAGCGGTATCAACGTATTCCTCGCGAAGGATGGGACGCTGGGAAATGAGCATTGAAAAAATCTCCTTGTGTGACGCCCGCTATTTGACGTCTATAGGCAGAAGGATGAACAAAAAGAAGACATCTGCAGGCCACGCATGGCCTTGAAAACAGAATTACTTCGAGTAGAACTCGACGATGAGCTGCTCTTGCAGCGGAACGTCGATCTGAGCGCGCTCGGGCAGCTGATGCACGAGGATGCGCAGGGTGGACGGGACGACCTGAAGCCAGGCCGGAACAATGGCGTCAACGAGGTTCTCCTGAGCCTCTTCGAACCACAGCATCTTCCGGGACTTCTCGCGAACATCAATGATGTCGTACTGAGAAACCTGGAAGGAAGGAACATTAACCTTCTTGCCGTTCACGGTGAAGTGACCATGAGAAACCAGCTGACGAGCCTGACGGCGGGTACGAGCCAGACCAGCACGGTACACAACGTTATCCAGGCGGGATTCCAGCAGGATAACCAGGTTGTCACCGGTCTTGCCGGGAAGGCGGTTAGCCTCAGCGTAGTAGCGACGGAACTGCTTCTCCATCACACCGTAGGTGAAACGAGCCTTCTGCTTCTCCTGGAGCTGCAGCAGGTACTCGGATTCCTTGATGCGAGCGCGACCTGCCTGTCCCGGAGGGTAAGGGCGCTTCTCAAAAGACTTGCTTCCGCCAACGAGATCGACGCGGAGGCGGCGGGACTTACGGGTTGCGGGGCCGGTATAACGAGCCATATCTAGTAACCTTTCCTTTCCCTACTAGACGCGACGACGCTTCGGCGGACGGCAACCGTTGAACGGCTGCGGAGTCACGTCGGAGATCGAGTTAACCTCAAGGCCGGCAGCCTGGAGGGAACGGATAGCGGTCTCACGGCCCGAACCCGGGCCCTTAACGTACACGTCAACCTTCTTCATGCCGTGCTCCATTGCCTTGCGGGCAGCATTTTCAGCGGCCATCTGTGCGGCGAACGGAGTGGACTTACGGGAACCCTTGAAACCGACATGGCCGGAGGATGCCCAGGAGATCACAGCACCACTCGGGTCCGTGATGGACACGATGGTGTTGTTGAAGGTGGACTTGATGTATGCGGCACCATGGGCCACATTCTTTTTGACGACGCGGCGGCCAGAACGGCGCGCGCCAGAGCGTGCTTTAGGAGGCATTTATTTACTTCTTCTTTCCTGCGATCGTCTTCTTCGGACCCTTACGCGTACGAGCGTTGGTCTTGGTGCGCTGGCCACGAACAGGCAGGCCACGACGGTGACGCAGGCCCTGGTAGCAGCCGATCTCAATCTTGCGACGAATATCAGCCTGAACCTGGCGGCGGAGATCACCTTCGACCTTCCAGGTAGCTTCGATGACGTCACGCAGAGAGGACAACTGCTCGTCGGTCAGATTATCGGTACGCAGGTCAGGAGAAATGCCGGTTTCTTTCAGCAACTGCGCGGCACGGGCGGGGCCGATGCCGTAGATGTAGGTGAGAGCAACCTCCATGCGCTTATTGCGCGGAAGGTCAACTCCAGCAAGGCGTGCCATAGGGCAGATCCTTTCCGGTTGTTACGGTGGTTTTCTCCACATTCATCCCCGCCTACCAGCACTTTGACCGGACGGACGCCGGACGGTGGGCTGAGAAATACGCAAGGCTCCGGCCACCGTTGCCGGAGGTAAACGAAGTACAACCCCATAAGGCGAGGTTGTACCGGGAATGTGAAGGCTTAAATGTTCTTACTTGTATCGGTAGACGATGCGGCCACGGGTCAAATCGTAGGGAGACAGCTCCACAACAACTCGGTCCTCGGGCAGGATACGGATGTAGTGTTGGCGCATCTTGCCACTGATGTGTGCAAGAACTTTGTGTCCGTTATCAAGCTCGACACGGAACATTGCGTTTGGCAAGGGTTCAATGATGCGACCCTCAACCTCAATAGCGCCTTCCTTTTTAGCCATGTCCTCCACTTTTCCTAGCTGCGATGAAACAACGACAGTACATGCCGCGCTGCATCAGCAACCTGGTAGATGTCAACTGCATACAGCCTTTCCGTATACACGATGCGCGCCATATGACACACACCAGTATGGAAGAGTACCTGCATTGACGCTAAAGAGCAAGCACAGGGCACGCACACGCAAAGTGCCGGGTAGCCCCACTGTTGCAGGAGGCTACCCGGCACTGATTTGTTCAGAGACGGAACTAATACTCGCTAACGCGACTAATATGCACAGATCTAGTACACAAAGACAACGTCGCCGGGCTTCAAGGAGTTGAAGTACGTGACGGCATCATCGTGGTTCAGGTGGATGCAGCCGTGCGACAACCAGTCCACACGACCAGCGTGGAAAGCAACACCAGTGTTGGTGAAGTACACCGAGTATGGCATCGGTGCGTTGTGGAACTCGCGGCTAATTTCGTCCTTGACCTTGCGGGTCACCTTATGGGTGCCGCGGGGGGTCTCCCAACCCTGAGCACCGCTAGACATGGTGATTGGGCCGTATTCAACGTTGCCGTCTTTCTGCAGCCATGTGCGCTGACCTGCAAGGTCGACGCAGGCGCGAGCAGTGGCTGGGCAGGGTCCACGGTCGAAGTCGGAAGACTGCGGGGCGGAGCTTTGGGCTTCTGCCGCTGCGCGCCGCTCGTTTTCCGCACGGATGGCTGCTTCACGTTCTTGAATCAAGCCCGGGAACATGCCATTCACTGCACCATCAACGGCACCCTGCACGGCTTGTGCAGCGTCTGGGGGCAGTGTACCTGCCTGGGAGTTAAGGGAATTACGGGTGTCCCATGCGCCCTGGCGTGTTGCCTCGCTGGAACCGACAGCAGGCTGGGCAGCTGCGGTGGCCGGGCTCAGCAACCCGGCGACTGCGACGCCAGAAGCGACGACGGCGGCTGCGAACCGTGCAACACCACGAAGCTTGGCGTAACGAAGTTTATAAGACATGTAGTGAAGTATACCCGGAAATCCCTGAGATTTTCATTAGCTTAGTGACGAACGTCGCGGAGTCAGGATCCGCGGTCCCCCTGCAGTAGCCGCAACAGTGTGTTCCCAATGTGATGCCCACGACCCGTCAAGCGTAACCACAGTCCACCCGTCTTCTTTCACCTCTGAACGGGTAGTACCCAAGGTCAGCATAGGTTCGATGGCCAAAACCGACCCCTCCTGGATGATGGGGCCACGTCCACTTTTTCCTTCGTTAGCAAGGTACGGATCCTCGTGCATGGTGCGCCCAATTCCATGCCCCCCGTACCCCTCCACGATGCCCAATGTCACCCCAAATTTATTCTCAGCCTGGCGTGTCGCGACCTCCAACGCGTGCGAGACGTCGGTAAGCCGGTTGTCGGGAACCATCGCCTTCATCCCCTCCATCAACACCCATTCAGTGGCTTTATTGAGCTTGTCGACGTCGTCAGCTACCTCGCCGATGCCAAACGTCCAGGCCGAGTCTCCCACCCAACCATCAAGGGTGGCACCGCAGTCAATGGAGACCAGATCTCCCTCTGCGAGCACTGTGGCGGCGCTGGGAATACCATGGACGATGACATCATTGACGCTCGCACAAATCGACGCAGGGAAGCCTTGATACCCCTGGAACGTAGGAATCGCCCCGGCATCGCGAATAGTCTGCTCAGCGACGGCATCCAGCTCCGCAGTGGACACCCCTGGCCCCGCCGCAGCCTTCACAGCTTGCAAAGCACGACCAACGATCTCCCCAGCAGCCTGCATCGCATCCAGCTCTCCAGGTGTTTTTGCCGCAATCTTTTTTCGCTTCGACCTGAACCCCATCACTGTTCTTTCTTGTCCTCTCTGCTGTTACTAAAAAGAAAAGGCCAGGTGTGCGCTCATAGTGTTCTGTGTAGCGCACAACTGGCCTGCCGCCAAAGGGGGTTTACTTCCCCACTGTCTCAAGTGCCTCAAGAGTACGAGCGTTGATGTCTTCAACACTCCCTTCTGCATTGATGGTGATAAGGCGATCACCGTAGTACTCGATCAAAGGCGCAGTCTCATCGCGGTACACGCCCAACCGGGTACGAATCGTCTCCTCATTGTCATCCGCGCGGCCACGGGCGAGCATGCGCTCCACCACAACGTCCTCAGATACGCGGAACTCCACAACGCCATCCAGTGACACCCCAGCATCGGCAAGAATGTCTTTGAGAAGTTCGGCCTGTTCAACGGTGCGAGGAAAACCATCAAGCAAGAAGCCATTGGCTGTGTCTGCCTCCGCCAACCGCGATGCCACCATACGTGCGGTCACGTCGGTGGGCACAAGCTTGCCAGCGTCAATGTACTGTTTGGCCTCCACCCCTAGCGGGGTGCCTTCGCCAATGTTTGCCCGGAAAAGGTCACCAGTGGAAATGTGTGGCACTCCAAGCTTGTCGGAAAGAATGGCTGCCTGTGTACCTTTTCCAGCACCAGGTGGGCCGAGAAGCACGAGTCTCATTTGAGGAATCCTTCGTAGTTGCTTTGCAGAAGCTGACTTTCAATTTGTTTGACTGTCGTCAAAGCAACAGATACCAGAATCAAAATTGCAGTACCACCGAAGGGGGTAGAACTGGAGCTGGAAGCACTCACACCAAGTTCCAGCATGATGTTCGGCAACACGGCGATGACACCCAAATACAGGGCACCAACGAACAGCAGTCGGTTCATCACGTAGCCCAAGTATTGGGCAGTGGGGCGACCTGGGCGAATGCCTGGAATGAACCCACCATATTTCTTCATGTTATCGGCCTGCTCGTTCGGGTCGTACTGCACTGACACATAGAAGTACGAGAAGAAGATGATCAGCACAAAGTACAGGACAATGTACTGCCAGGACGATGGGGTCTGAAGGTACTGGATCACGTTACGCTGCCACCAGTTATCGCTCGGCTGTGTCGAGCCGGACTGCACGATCTGTGTGATCAACACGGGAACATAAATCAGCGAGGAGGCGAAGATCACGGGGATAACGCCAGCCTGGTTCACCTTCAACGGCAGGTAGGTGGAGGTGCCACCATACTGACGGCGGCCGACCATGCGCTTCGCGTACTGCACAGGAATCCGACGCTGCCCTTGCTCAATGAAGACCACCCCTACAACAAGGACAACCACAGCAGCCATGACGGCCGCAAACACCACGCCACCACTTCTGGTCAGAATGGAAATGCCGTCGGTGGGGAGACGAGTGGCAATACCGGCGAAGATCAACAGTGACATGCCGTTGCCGATGCCCTTTTCCGTCATCATCTCACCGATCCACATCACCAGCACGGCACCAGCGGTCATGGACAGAACCAACACGACAAGGTCGAAAATGTTGCGGTCGTGTTTGAGCACCTCAACACCGCCACCGAGAAGCTGGCCTCGGTCAGCCAAGGCGACGATGCCGGAGGCTTGAAGCAGCGCCAACCCAACAGTGAGGTAACGCGTGTATTGCGTCATCTTTGTCTGTCCGGACTGGCCTTCCTTCTTCAGCTCCTCAAAGTGCGGAATAACCACCGTCAGCAGCTGCACAATAATCGACGCCGTGATGTAGGGCATAATGCCGATGGCGAAGATAGATAATTGCAGCAGCGCACCACCCGAGAAGAGGTTAATGAGCGAATACACGCTGGACTGATCCTGCGTCAGCTCCCGCAAACGCCCACTAATCGACGCATAGTTGATGCCTGGGGACGGAATCTGCGCACCAATGCGGTACAAGATGATCATTGCAATGGTAAACAAGATCTTCTTGCGCAGGTCTACGTCCTTAAAAGCCGAAAGAATGGCGGACACATATCCTCCTGTGCTCCTTGCTCACAAGCCAACAACGCTCACGTAAGCAAGAAATAGTAAAAGCTCTCACTGCACCAAACCAGCTATCCGCAGGCCAGCGCACAAAATATATACAACTCCGTTACCTTACCAGTTCGTGAGATCGCCGCCCACTCTGGCTAGAGGTTTTCACCCACTACAGTCCTGCTACAACCCAATGATGCGAAGGAAACGTTGATAGCTGTCAGCGAACTCGTCGTGACGGTCCTCCATGTGGTTCTGATACCCCAGAAACATCGCATACTCAACCCTCGCCAGGGCCAGCGCATCATCGTCATTGAATACACCCGTGGCCCGGTAAGACTCTGCCAGAAACTCGATCCGTCGATCATCCACATCATGCAGGACCTCAGCCGCGACATGGTCGCCCGCAGCCAACCTACGAAACTCTCGCTCCAAGCCATGGTCCAAGGACATGGCCAGCTGATTCAGCACAGCACGACGCTCCTCTGGCTTTGCCCTTTCTCCCGCTTCAATCAACATATCAGTGTTGGTTTACCGCCATCGTTCCCCCAACTGCCGGATAAAGTCGCTCATTGTGGGAAAGTGCGAATAAAACGATCCTTTGGTCTTTCCCACCCGGCGACACAGCGCATCAATCGTCACAGCCCCTACGCCACCCTCAGATAACGCACTTAACCCAGCATCCAACCAATCTTGTTGAGAAAATCGCTTCATCATATTCACGCTTGCCGACGCCGCATAGTCACTGAACCCACTATTCCCGCCGCCGCTATCAACAAAAACGCAATCCATTGCCCATGGATCAGTGGTGACAGATTGTTCAGAATAATCATCAACACACTCCAACCAGCAAAAGCAATCGCCGTGATGGTCGCATACCACGCCAGCGCCATCCCACCACGACGCACCGCAAGAAGAATGTATGCGATCACCATCCCCATAATCGCAATAGTCACAAGATGCCAGCAGTAAGTCAACACCAAACATTAAAAACGCCCCTACCCTCCCACAAACAGGGAGAATCGGGGCGTCGATAAGCGATCAAACGCTGGGGACTTACACCTCAGTGACAGTGCCGCCAGCGGCTTCGATCTTCTCCTTGGCGGAGCCGGAGAACTTGTTGGCGGAAACGTTCAGCTTGACGCTAATCTCACCGTTGCCAAGCACCTTCACCGGCTGCTTCTTACGAACCAGACCAGCGGCAACAATGTCGGCAATGGTGACGTCACCACCATTCGGGAAAGCCTTTTCCAGGTCAGAAACGTTAACAACCTGGAAAACAACCTTGTTGTGCGGTTTGAAGCCCTTGAGCTTGGGCAGCCGCATGTGAATTGGCATCTGGCCACCCTCAAAAGCGGCCGAAACCTGCTTGCGGGCCTTAGTACCCTTGGTACCGCGACCAGCGGTCTTACCCTTAGAGGCTTCACCGCGACCAACACGGGTCTTGGCCTTGTTTGCACCCGGAGCAGGGCGCAGATCATGGAGCTTAATGGGTTCGCTCATTTGTTACCTACTCCCCCGCTACTTCTTCAACGTCGACCAAGTGACGCACCACGTTGATCCAGCCGCGCACCTGAGAATTGTCGGGGCGGACAACGCTTTGATGGATGCGCCTCAGGCCGAGGCAGCGTAGCGATTCCTTCTGGTAGTGCCGTGCACCAACGGTGCCCTTAACTTGAGTAATCTTCAGAGCCATGGTTTAAGCCTCCTGCCCTGCGCGAGCGCGCAGCATACGAGCCGGAGCAACCTCTTCAATGGACTTGCCACGACGAGCGGCAACCTCTTCAGGGCGAACCAGCTGCTTCAGGCCGTCCACAGTTGCGTGGACAACGTTGATAGCATTATCGGAGCCAAGGGACTTACACAGAATGTCCTGCACGCCAGCGCATTCCAGCACCGGACGAGCAGCACCACCAGCGATAACACCAGTACCGGGAGCGGCCGGGCGCATCATCACGATGCCAGCGGCAGCTTCGCCCTGCACGGGGTGGGTGATGGTGCCACCAACCATAGGGACATGGAAGAAGTTCTTGCGTGCTTCTTCTGCACCCTTCTGGATAGCAGCGGGAACTTCCTTGGCCTTACCGTAGCCAACACCAACCATGCCCTGGCCGTCGCCGACGATCACGAGGGCGGTGAAGCTGAAGCGACGACCACCCTTCACAACCTTGGACACACGGTTGATGGTGACAACGCGCTCAATGTACTGCGAGCGCTCATCCTGCTGTTGGTTACGACGATCGTCGCGGCCACGGCCACGGCGCTCGTTACGGTTTTCGTTGTTGTTGTCGGCGGAGCGTCCGCCGTCACGCCGTTCACGTCCCGGCATTACGCGTTCCTTCCGTTGTTGAACTTTGTTGCGGTGATCATTAGAACTTCAGACCACCTTCACGAGCGGCATCAGCCAGTGCGGCGATGCGGCCGTGGTATTTGAAGCCACCACGGTCGAAAACAACGTTCTCGATGCCGGCTTCCTTGGCGCGCTTCGCAATGAGCTTGCCCACTTCAGCAGCCTTAGCCTTCTTCTCGCCCTCAAATGCGCGCAGCTCAGGCTCAACGGTGGACGCTGCGACCAAAGTGTGACCGATGGTGTCGTCGATGATCTGGGCGTGCATGTGGCGGGAGCTGCGGAACACTGCCAAACGGGGGCGCTCGGCGGTACCACGAAGGTGGTTCCGCAGACGATTGTGGCGGCGAATACGCGCCTCGCGACGACGGGTGGAAATGTCCTTGCCGATGGGGGTGCGCTTGACGCGCTTTTCTTCTGCAGTGTTGCTCATTTACTTACCCGTCTTTCCGACCTTGCGGCGGATCTGCTCACCCTCGTAGCGGATGCCTTTACCCTTGTAGGGATCATCCTTCCGCAGACGACGAATGTTAGCGGCGATCTGGCCGACCTTCTGCTTATCAATACCCGAAATGGAGAACTTGGTGGTGCCGTCAACTGCGAAGGTGACGCCCTCCGGCGGCTCAATCGGGATGGTGTGGCTGTAGCCGAGAGAAAACTCAAGGCCCTTGCCTTTAGCCTGAACACGGTAACCAACACCAAAGATTTCCATCTTGATGGTGTAGCCCTCAGACACGCCAATAACCATGTTATTGATCAAGGAACGGGACAGACCGTGCAGCGCGCGGCTCCTGCGGTTGTCATCAGGACGAGAAACCTTAATCTCGCTCCCCTCAAGAACAACAGTGATGGGTTCCGGCACGTCCAGAGACAACGTTCCCTTGGGTCCCTTCACCTCAACATGCTGGCCATCAATCTTTGCCTCCACGCCAGATGGGATGGAGACTGGGTTCTTACCAATACGCGACATTGTTAGTCAATCCTCCCTTACCAGACGTAGGCGAGAACTTCTCCGCCTACACCCTTCTCGGTAGCCTGACGATCGGTGAGCAGCCCCTGGGAGGTGGAAATGATAGCCACACCCAGACCACCCAACACGCGCGGCAGGTTGGTGGACTTAGCGTAAATGCGCAGACCCGGCTTGGACACGCGACGAATACCGGAGATGGAACGCTCACGGCTCGGGCCGTACTTCAGTTCAATCGTGAGGGTCTTGCCAACCCTGGCATCCTCAACGGTGAAGTCAGCAATATAACCCTCTTGCTTCAAAATGGTGGCGATATTCACCTTCAGCTTAGAAGAGGGCATGGACACGGTGTCATGGTGCGCATTGTTTGCGTTGCGCACACGTGACAACATGTCGGCAATAGGATCAGTCATGGTCATAAGGCGACCTTGTTGCCTTTCTCGTTGCGGTTCCATCCTCACCTGGAGTTATCACCTGGTGACCGGCCACTGTCCGCCCTAAGCCGCTCAATAGCGGTAAAGCTCGCTGCCTTGAAAACAGGTGGACGCCAACTAAGGCGAGGGGCCTACAACAAAGTAGAAGTTGTTAAGTTCTTACATGGATTCTTGTGCAGAGTCCAAGCGGCAATAATACAGCACCCAAAGCGCACACACAACTTGCTGTGATGCCCCTCAACCCCCTCGCTTAACGACGTCCCCCACACAAGGTCGGCTGCCCACCACCACGCTTACACCACCGCATGATGCGCTTAGCTACATAATCGTGAAGGCCCCCATACATAGAGAAAAGTGGCTGAACACCATGCTTGTCGCACGGCGTCCAGCCACTTAAAAGTTATGCAGTGTTAGCTACCGCTGAATGAAGAGGTAACTGCACGTGCAATGGAGCTGCCAGTCAGGAGGCTGAAGAACGAATCAAAGAGGAAATCAATTGATCCGAAGAAGTTCCTACTGGAGCCGAAGTTGAATGCTCGGGAGCTGCCGCCGGAACTCAGCTCGGAGCTGCCTACAGAGCTGCCGCCGGAGCTCAGCTCGGAGCTGCCCAGCAAACCAGAGCTGCCGCCGGAGCTCAGTTCAGAGCTACCCAGCAGACCAGAGCTACCAAGACCACTGCTCAGTGCGGGTGCTACGGAGCTGCCCAGCAATGCAGCGCCACCCAGGATTGCTGCACCGGAAAGCAGGCCAGTGGTGTCAAACTGAGGAGCAGCTGGAGCTGGTGCAGGAGCGGCTGGAGCCGGGGCAGCTGGAGCATTGTACGCATTTCCATTCCCACCAGGCTTTGGCGCAACACCCTTCTCAGCACCTGCAGGCTTTGGTGCAACGCCCTTTTCGTTTGGCCCGAGAGGAGCAACAGGTCCACCGACGCCCTCATGAGCTACAGGAGCAATGCCCTTTTCATTGGTGGTGTTTCCACCGCCCTGAGGAGTCTCGTTGGTGGTGTTGTAGTTGCCACCGCCCTGAGGAGCCTGTGGAGCAGCAGGAGCGGGAGCAGCAGGTGCGCCGCCACCTTCAGCACCACCAGCGTTAGGTGCAACCGGTGCAGCAGGGGCAGAGCTTCCACCACCGTTAAGGATCAGATTACCCAGCAGAGCTGCGCCGCCTAGAAGAGCAGCACCAACCAGGAGGCCTGAACTACCAACAGCGCTGGAGCCACCTGCAGAGCTACCCAATGCACTCAGGGCGCTGCTTCCCATGCTCGATCCACTGCTGGAACCAAGAATCTCGGAGCTACCTGCAGAGCTGCCCAGGGAGCTCAACTCAGAGCTTCCACCGGAACTGCCCAGGGAGCTCAACTCAGAGCTTCCACCAGAGCTGCCCAGGGAGCTCAACTCAGAGCTTCCACCGCCAGAACCGGAGTTGGAGGAACCGGAGCTTCCGAAGAAGTTCAGGATGCTGCTGCCACTGCCAGAGCTATCGGAGCTGCCACCGCCAGAACCGGAGTTGGAGGAACCGGAGCTTCCGAAGAAATCTAGGATGCTGCTGCCACTGCCAGAGCTATCGGAGCTGCCACCACCGGAACCGGAGTTACCGCCGCCGTTGTCGGAGCTGCCACCGCCAGAGCCGGAGTTACCGCCACCGTTGTCGGAGCTGCCACCGCCAGAGCCGGAGTCATCGCCACCGTTGTCGGAGCTGCCACCACCGGAACCGGAATCATGATCAGAGTCACGGTCCGAGTCGTAGTTACCTCCGCCATTACCATTGTGGTTGCCGCCACCATTGCCGGAGATATTTGCCGAAGCGTCAGCATTGGCGTTGGCAGATGCATCTCCGTTACCGGAAGCCTTAGCCGAAGCATCAGCGTTAGCGTCAGCAGACGCATCACCGTTACCGGTCACAGAAGCGTTAGCATTGGCATCCGCGTTGGCATCAGCAGAAATGTTGCGGTGGTTAGAAACCGAGACCTTTGTTGAAGCATCCGCGTTGGCATCAGCAGAAATATCATGACCACCGGTCACCCACCCACCGGGAGGGCAATCATTGGGGTCAAACGAATCCGAATCATCGCCACCGGAAACACGAACACTCGAATCACCGGAAGCCGATGCATCAGTAGACGCACCCCCATTGCCAGAAGCCTTAGCCGAAGCATCAGCATTAGCGTCAGCAGAAGCATCCCCATTACGGGAAGCCTTAGCCGAAGCATCAGCGCTAGCGTCAGCAGAAGCATCTCCGTTACCGGAAGCCTTAGCCGAAGCGTCAGCATTGGCGTTGGCAGATGCATCACCGTTACCGGAAGCCTTAGCCGAAGCATCAGCGCTAGCGTCAGCAGAAGCGTCCCCATTTCCAGAAGCAGAAGCGCGGCTAGATGCGTCAGCGTGAGCGCTGGCATCACTTTGATAGTGGCCGGTAACAACGTCGGTGACGCCTACGTTGGTCGTAGCGTCAATGCCGGACATACCAGAGAGAGTTTTAGAGCTATCGTCAGAGGTAGTGTCGCTGCCGGAGTTGGTCGTGCTGGCGTCAGAACCCTTATCAGAGCTGTCGTCTGACGTTGTCGACGTGTTATTCGAGCTGTCGTTGCTCTTGCTCGGTCCGCAGTCTTCAGATGCGACGGCAGACGGAATAAATGACAAGGTAACTGCCACTGTCGTTGCCCCTGCAATGACTGCAGATTTTACGGGTTTGCGCAACGTTTTCTCCTTTCGAGTGACGAACACGCATAACCCTACCGCTAACTGCTTTCGCCTATCGAATAAATTTATCCCGCGATGCTGTAAGGTTTTTCTTCGTTTGCTTAGCCCTCTTAAGCTGCATCATTGCAGTAATTGAATGTGCTTTCACTCGCTAAGATCGTTATTTTTTTGTGATGTACATGTCAACGAACAAACCGTGCACAGGCGAAACTTTGCCGGTCATCAGAATAGCACTAGAGCTACAATGACAACTTGATATCGTAGTGTTGTTGATACATCCCCTGTCCATACCCGAATATTTCCTTAAAGAAAACAAAGAGTAGTACCTATAAGATCCTCAATAAAGTGACACACGGTACGTTTTCCATAAGAATTAAATACCCCCATCGAGGGGGTCTGAGTCATTTTCACAGCAAAAAAGTGAAATCGCTCATCATCGTTGCAGTTCATGCTCTAACGCACTAAGTTCTCCACCACCTGCCATTTGCAAAGCAAGGTCATCCACGCTAACATCGGTCCATTTGGCATTGAGCACCTGTTGACCCATGTTAAGCACAGTGAAATAGTCACCAACAAGGTGCGCATGGTGGGGGTTGTGCGTGATCAGCACCACTGCGATGCCCCGTTTACGTGCAGCATTAACGTAGCGGAGCACCATGCCTGATTGCTTCACTCCCAGTGCTGCGGTCGGCTCATCAAGGATCACCACACGCGCACCAAAGTAAATCGCACGAGCGATGGCGACGACCTGGCGCTGTCCACCAGACAAGTGTGAGATGGGGATGTCTACGTTGGGTAACTCCACCCCCATATCCGCAAGCTGCTGAAGCGTGATTTTGCGCATCTCGTCGATACGAAGCGTCTCCAAGAAACCATGTACAAGCTCCTGCCCCAGGAAGAAGTTTCGCCACACTGACATTTGCCCCACCACAGCAAGGTCTTGGTACACTGTTGCGATTCCCGCGGCGAGCGCATCAGCAGGCGCGGTGAAGGTGACCGGCACGTCGTCGATAAGCATGTCACCAGAGGTAGGCGGATGCAGACCGGCGAGGATCTTGATCAGGGTTGACTTGCCCGCGCCATTATCGCCCAGGATGCAGGTAACAGTTCCTGGCCTAATGACAAGGTTGATGTCCTGGAGTGCCTGAAAATCGCCATACGCTTTGGAGATGGAATCAAGTGTGATGATGGCATCGTCAGACATTAGTGAGCCTCCGTGTAGCGGGATACCGATTTGTTGGTGATAACAGCGAAGAGCAGCATGGCACCCAAGAAGAACTTAAACCAATCTGGGTTCCAGCCGGCGTACACAATTCCCTGGCTGGTCATGCCAAAAATCAAGGCACCAATGGCAGTACCAACAGCAGTTCCTTTACCGCCAGTCAAGGCACAACCACCGATAACGGCAGCAATGATGTACAGGAATTCATTACCAACGCCTTGACCCGCCTGAATAGAGTCAAAGGCGAAAAGGTTGTGCATCCCCACAAACCAGGTCGCAAACCCAACAAACATGAAGAGGATAATTTTCACCCTACGGACCGGAACACCCACTGCATAAGCAGCGTCTTTGTCACCACCAACGGCAAAGATCCAGTTGCCAAAACGCGTCCGAAAAAGCAAATATGATGCCGCGCCAACAAAGAGCAACCACCAGAGAACGGTAACCCGAAGGTCCATAGGGCCGATATGTAGCGTGCTGGAAAACACCTTCTGAGCTGAGGGAAAGCCCTGCATATCAGAGATAATTGGCGTTGCCACTCGCCCGGTGACAAATTTAGTCACTGCCAGGTTAAGCCCCTGCAGCATGAGGAACACGCTGAGGGTAATAAGAAAACTTGGAATTCCGGTACGTGTAACCAATACCCCATTGAGAGCACCAATAGTCAGGGCGGATGCAAGCGAAATAAAAACGCCAACCCACGAGTTCAGATGCAAATTGTAATTCAACATTGTTGCTATCAACGCCGTGCTTGTCACGGCTACACCGGATGAAAGGTCAAATTCGTCACCAATCATCAGAAGTCCTACCGCTAGGGCGACGATTCCCATCGTTGAGGATGCGTACAGGACTGTCGAAAAAGCATCAATAGAACGAAATGGTGGCGCTACCGCCACAAACAGAATAAAAATAACTATCGCGCCTACCAGGCTTGCTAGCTCTGGTCGGCGAATTACATTGTTAAAAGTTTTGGAAAAAGCACTGTCGCTCATCGTAATCCTATCTTGGCTGCGTCAGCGATTTTATCCACATTGCTACGGTCCACAAACGATGGTCCGGTATAAACCGGTTGCCCACCACCAACAGTGGAGCCATTGCGCAGTTCAAGCCACAGTGAATCCACTGCCATATAACCCTGAACGTAAGGTTGCTGGTCAACTGCCCACTGAATCTCGCCTTTGTTGATGGCAGCAACAAGCTCCGCGTTTGTGTCAAACGTAGCAATCTTGGGTTCAGCGCCGGCATCTTTGGCGGCCTGCACTGTTGCCAACGCTACGGGAGCCACTAACCCCATCACCCAGTCAATGCTGCTGTCCTGCGCAAGTTTTGCCTGCACAGTGGACGTGACTGCGGTGAGGTCCATGCCGTTGACATAGAGGACTTCCATCTCACCCGAATCGCCGAGGCCTTTTTTAATGCCTTCGCAGCGGTTTTCCTGAGAGGAGTTGCCTTGCTCGTGAATGAGACATAAAACCTTATGCGCACTGTCGTCTTTGAGCCTTTTTCCTGCTAGTTCACCAGCAACATTTTCATCTTGGCCAAAAAAACCACCAAGACCGTACCGCTTGTAATCAGTCATGCCTGCATTCAGGCCAACTACAGGAATACCCGCATCCACAGCGCTTTTAGCGACGGGACCTATAGCATGGGCATTCGGAAGGGTGACAGCAATGCCGTCAGCATGGGCGTCGATAGCCGATTGCACCAGGTTAGCCTGGTTTGGTGTTTGAGGGTCGGATGAGTAACGCAGTTCAATGTTGTCTTTGCGCGCGGCATCTTCGGCCCCCTTACGCACCAAGTCCCAAAACGTGTCGCCCGGCGCACCATGCGTCACCATCGAAACAACGGCGCGGGGTGTATCAACGCCCCCTCCTCCGACAGTGCCGTCCGCCGATTGCCGGGGAGCACCACCAGTGGACGAACAGGCAGCGACAACCCCCGCCGTTACAACGGCAGCAATGACCGTTAGGAGATGACGGAGTGACGCAGCACAACGGAGCTGCTGTGGGTTGCCGCAGTTTTCATTCACGAATGTTGATTCAACGCAGCACAAAGGAGCCTGTCAAGCTAAGATAGCTGCGAGTTTACCGATTCAGAGGCGTTATACTGGATTTTTAGCACACAGGTGAATCGCAACATCACAGGGAGGGGGGTAGATAGCCTTAAACTGCGACACGCTCATTTTCTTTTATCTATGCCCATTCGCATAACGTTACCCAGGAAAAACAAATACCCCCAAGTTTTGACAAAACTTGGGGGCTTGCCGTAACTGCAGGTGATAGATACCTGCTAAGTTGATGCTACTTAGCCTCGTTGCGCTTGAATGGGAAGCCAAGCTCACGGAGCAGCGCACGCCCCTCTTCATTGTTTGTGGCAGTGGTTACTACTGTGATGTCCATACCACGGGGGCGGTCGATCTTGTCCACGTCGATCTCGTAGAACATGGTCTGCTCACTGAGGCCGAAGGTGTAGTTGCCGTGGCCATCGAACTGCTGGTCAGACAGACCACGGAAGTCACGAATACGCGGCAGAGCGACCGTCAACAGACGGTCCAGGAACTCCCACATGCGGTCGCCACGCAGGGTCACGCGGGCACCGATGGGCATGCCTTCACGCAGCTTGAAGTTAGCGATGGACTTCTTTGCACGGCGAATCTGCGGCTTCTGGCCGGTGATCAGGGCAAGATCCTCCAGAGCACCATTGATCAGCTTTGCTTCGCGCGCAGCTTCACCAACACCCATGTTGACAACAACCTTGGTTACGCCAGGAATCTGCATGACGTTTTCGTAATTGAACTCGTCGTTCAGTTTGGTGCGGATCTCGTTGCGGTAGCGGGCCTTGAGGCGGGGAATGTATTTCTCGCTCATGTTAGATGTCCTTCCCGGTACGGCGGGAGATGCGAACCTTCTTGCCATTTTCATCGAAGCGGTAGCCGATACGGGTCGGCTGACCATCAGCGTCGAGAATCATGACGTTGGACACGTGGATCGGTGCTTCCTGGGTGACAATGCCACCAGATTCAGCACCACGCTCAGGAGCGGAGTTAGCCACGTGCTTTTTGATCTTGTTGACACCTTCAACAAGAACCTTGTCGGTCTTCGGGAAAGCCTGAATAACCTTGCCCGTTGCGCCCTTATCGCGACCTGCGATGACGATGACGTTGTCACCCTTACGGATCTTCATTTAGATTACCTCCGGTGCCAGCGAGACGATCTTCATGAACTTCTTGTCACGAAGCTCACGAGCGACGGGGCCGAAGATGCGGGTACCGCGGGGCTCGTTGTCGTTCTTGATGATCACAGCTGCATTTTCGTCGAAGCGAATGTAGGAACCGTCGGGACGACGGGTTTCCTTCTTCGTGCGGACGATAACAGCCTTAACAATTTCACCAGCCTTGACGTTGCCGCCAGGCGCTGCTTCCTTGACAGTGGCAACAATAACGTCGCCAATGCCAGCAAAGCGTCGGGTGGATCCGCCGAGGACACGGATGCACAGAATTTCGCGCGCACCAGTGTTGTCGGCGATCCGCAGACGCGACTCCTGCTGAATCACTATGGTCTCCTGACCTGGATTAATGTGTGCCGAATTTCCGGCCCAGACACACGTGGTCTACATACAATTACGTTGCACTCTTCCATGAAGCGACGAACAATAGTCGAAGGGTCTCGGTCCACGCTCGGAAACGCACAGCGGACCGACCAGCACACGCAACCAGAACATTTAACCATAGCCAGCATTCCAGTTCAAACCCAGGTCACGCATGGGCAGGCACCTGCGTATCGACGCCCGCCAACAGCCTCTCAGCCGCCGCGACTTGGCCAGCAACTAATCGTGGGTCTGGATGTAGGTGACGTGGGTCTCCACGTATTCCATCAGGCCGTGCTTACCGTCCGCTCCCCCAATACCGGAGTTGCGTCGCCCAGCGTGGAAGCCCTGCATGGCCTCGAAGTGCTCACGGTTGATGTAGGTTTCCCCGTACTGTAACTGCCTGGCAGCTTTGAGTGCGGCGTTAATGTTGTTGGTGAAAATGGAGCTGGTGAGTCCATAATCCGACTCGTTGGCAATGGCGATGGCCTCATCAAGGTCTTTGACTTTCACCACCGGCAGCACCGGACCAAAGATTTCTTCCCGTGCGATGGCCATGTCAGCAGTCGCACCTGACAGCACCGTTGGTTGATAGAAGTTGCCTTCGCCCTTATCCGTTGCACGGGCACCGCCAGTTTCAACACGGCACCCAGCTGCCACAGCGGCCTCAATCATTTCATCGAGCTTGTCCATGGCCTCGGGGGTAATCAGCGGCCCCATGTCTAGCTCTCGAATATCCACCGGGTTTCCGTACTGCGTGGATTCCATTTTCTCAACGAGCTTAGCCAGCAGGTCATCGTGCGCGGCTTCTTCAACAAACACGACTTCCGCACAGTTACACACCTGCCCAGTGTTGATCACCCGGGAGTTCCAGATGGCGGTGGCGGCGAGGTCAAGGTCAGCGTCGGCAAGCACGATGGCGGGAGCCTTGCCGCCGAGTTCCAGGTTCACACGGGTCAGCGTACTTCCGGCCTGTTCCATGATGCGCTTGCCCACATCAACGGACCCGGTCATGGAGATCAGTCCCACATCGGGGTGAGTGGTTAGAGCTTCGCCGATTTTGCGACCGGAGCCACCCACCATGTTGAACACACCTGCGGGAAGGCCGACCTCATCCACAATCTTGCAGAATTCAAACGCATTGATGGGCGTTTCCATGCTGGGCTTGATCACGATGGTGTTGCCAGTGAGCAGGGCCGGTGCCATTTTGCGGGCGATGAGGAAGAAGGGGAAGTTCCACGGCAGGATGCCACCCACCACGCCAATGGGATCGTAGGTGAGGAAGATCATTTCGCCTGGTCGGTCCGAGGGAATAACTTCTCCTTCAAGCCTGCGCGCCCAGCCAGCCATGTAGTCGAAGTAATCGGCGGTGAAGGACACCTCCACTTCCGCAAGAGCCTGCACTTTTCCCTGCTCTTCAACAAGGTAGCGAGCAAAGCGGTCAACGTTGTCCCGGAGTTTCGCAGCAATGGCGGTGAGATACCCGGCGCGTTCGATATTGGGCAGTTCCGCCCAATGAACTTGCGCGGCTTTGGCTGCTGCGACGGCCTCGTTGACTGCGGCGATGTCGGAGCTGGGTGCGTGGGCGAGCACCTGGCCGGTGGAGGGATTGATCACGTCGTGGGTGTCCGCGGCGTCGATAAACTGCCCGTTGATGTAGTTCTGGTAGGTGGTCATGTTGGTCCTTTCGTTGTTATGACGGCGTGTAGACAGTGCGTACAGTGCGTGCTCGTTCGATGTCGAGGAGCGCGTCTCTGTCGTGGCCGCGGAGTTCAAGTTGTGCGAGCGCCGAGCCGAAGGGGGTGGCGTCTCGGGGTCCTGCTGCGACGGGGATGCCGCAAACCTGGGCGGTGAGCTTGCAGAGAAGTGTGTTCTGCGCGCCCGCGCCAATGAGCCTGATGCTGGTGATGCGCTTATGTATTGTTTGTTCCAGGTGTGCGACGGTTGTGGCATGTGCTCGTGCTAGTGAGGCAATGACAACGCGCATGATGAGCGCCGGATCGTCGCAGCTCTCCCCCAGTCTATCCACGCCGTGGTGCCGCAGCATCCTGGCAATATGTTCTGGATAGTTGCTGATACCCGGCGCGGTGATGTCAATGGTGATGCCAGGGTCGTAGTGCTGAGCGGCTTGAGCGGTGAGAATCGCAACATCAGAGGTGCGTCCTTGGTCAGCGAAGACGGCACAGCAGTGCTCTAAGAGCCGCAGGCCGGGAAGCACTTTTTGGAGGCGAGTGTGTCCATCCGTGCAGTTGTCGTTGCTGAAGTGCGCGGCAAAGGCGGTGTCGCTGAGCTGTGGGCCGTCGGTGATGCAACCAACGAGAGAGTCGGCATCAAAGGATATGAAGGCTTCACCATCAACGAGTCCGAGCCCATGCACTGCACAGGCATTGTTGTCAGCCCCACCACGCACCACAGTGAAGTTGTCTAGTCCAGGTACGGTGACTGGGCCGACAACCGTCATGTCTGGTGATGGTTCCCCCACGCAGTGCTGTGGAATGCCCAGAGCATTGAATACCTCGGGTGACCAGTGCTTACTTCCTGGCTGGGTGAGGCCGGTGCCGGAGAGAATGCTTCGCGACCACCCCATAACCCCCGTTAACTGGTAGACGATGTAGTCAGGTATGGAAAGGACGGCGTCGATACGCGAGCGGTCCTCCGGGTTGCTGTTCAGATGCGCATGGAGGCGAAACGCCGTTGCAGTGGGTGCAGGCTGCACTCCAGTGAGGGTGAAGAAGTCCCGTGGGTTGCAGGTCACCTTCCCGGGTTGAGCTGGATATGTGCTGGCAGAAACGATGTCACGCTGCGGGGTGAGGCACACGTAATCGCCACCGCAAGCGCTGACAGAGACGGTGGCCTGAGCGCTACTGAGCTCTAGGTTGACGATGCGCAGGCCTGCGATGATTTCGGTGACAAGATGGTTAACGGAATGTGTGCTGTGGCGGTCCGGGCGGTCCGAATGATGCTCAAAACGGTGTACTTCTGTTGTGCTCAGACTCCCCCCGCTGAGAGTAACGATAACCATGCGCCCAGTGTCCGGAGTGATATCCACAACCACCACGTGGGAGGTTAGTGAGGGTGTATTCATAAGGCGACCCTTATGTGCCCAGTGGGCATTATTGTCTCTCTTTCACATTGTTCTAGTGGCTTGAGCTGAGTTTTTCACGGGTTAGCTAACATCGCAAGCACATGTGATAAATAATGAGGAGTTCGCCCGACGCAATACCCCCAATAAGCGGTAGCACATGAGCGCCATAATCCATTATCGATAAATCAAGATCTATAGGTGCGTCTTTTCTTTATATAAACTAACCTCGATGACATGGTCCGACGCATCACGACAATGCTGCTTGCCGCGCTGACGTTCATCGGAGCTGTGGCAACCGCACCAACAGCCTCCGCTCAGGACGGCCCTCACCTAGTAAGCACCGAGCGTATCGACGCCCAGTTCCTGCGCATCCACGTCTACTCACCGGCCCACAACGCCGTGATCCCCAACGACATTCTTGTCCCCGAAGGCAATGCGCCCCGCCCCACCCTCTACCTTCTCCCCGGGTACTACGGCGGAACAGATGGACTGACCTGGGCGAACACCACTGATTATCGAAACTTCTTCCGCGACAAAAACGTCAACGTCGTCTCCCCCATCGGCGGCAAAGGCTCACTCTACAGCGACTGGTACCAGGACGACCCCATCCTCGGTCGCAACAAATGGACCACCTACCTCACCCAAGAACTCCCCTCCGTGATTGACCGTGAATTCAACGGAACCGGTCGCGATGCCGTTGCAGGACTCTCCATGTCCGGCGGACCTGCCCTTGATATCGCGGCCCACAACCCTGGCAGGTTTAAAGCCGCAGCCACATATTCCGGCTGTCCCATGAGTTCCGGTGTTGTTGGCTCACCTCTGGCTGCGGGTCTTGTTCTTGGCACCGGCGGAAACATTGGAAACGCGTGGGGACCACCCTGGGATCCCGCATGGGCCGACCACGACCCCAACGCCCAACCAACTCGACTCCGCGATGTCGCCGTTTTCGTGGGATCCGCCTCTGGGGTGCCCGGTGAGGTTGACGGAAACCACTACAACGTCGGGCTATGGGGCGGACCTCTCGTGGTTGAAGGCGCAGCCAACGCCTGCTCCGAGCACTTCACCAACAACGCCCGTGCGGCTGGCGTCAACGTAGACCGCTTCTATGCCCCGAACGGTGCCCACACCTGGCCGCTTTTCGAACACCAGCTACGCACCTCCTGGCGAACCATCGCCCCCGCTATCGGCGCGTAGGCCAACCAGCAAGCACAAAAATGAGATGTTGTGTACCTGGGAGTGGGCCTACATGACAGGGGTAAAAGTGTGCTTTGAGCATAAGCACACTGTGCAGAGCTGACCATTTTCCATCATGGACAGCCCTGCCAAACCTATACCCCGCGAATAGCCAGCTGCACTTTCTGGAACTTCTTTAGATCGGTGTAGCCACATTTGGCCATGGCACGTCGTAAACCACCCACCAGGTTCAGCGCCCCAAACGCGTCAGCGGACGGCCCATGAAGAACAGCCTCCAAGCTGGGGCGTTGATCAGCCTCTTCATACACACGACCTGGCGCAGGTTCCACAACACCGCGCGGGAATCGGGGATGCCCTGCCACAGCAGGCCAGTAATATCCTGGCGCGGCGGCCTCGCGGGCCTGTGCAAGCGGTGCCCCCAACATCACAGCGTCGGCACCACAGGCGATGGCCTTAGCCACGTCGCCTGAGGTTTCGATCTCGCCGTCGGCAATAAGATGGACGTAGCGCCCACCTGTCTCGTCGAGGTAGTCACGCCGAGCCGCCGCAGCATCGGCAATAGCGGTGGCCATCGGGGCGTCGATACCCAGCGCAAGATCGGTGGTACTGGTTCCGCCGCCAATGATGATGCCCGCAGCACCAGTGCGCATGAGGTGCAACGCAGTGGTGTAATCAGTGACTCCGCCCGCAATGACGGGCACGTCGAGTGATCCAATGAACTCTTTGAGATTGAGCGGTTCCCCGTCGGCGGCGACGTGCTCGGCGGAGATGAGGGTTCCTTGAATGACCAGAAGTTCCGTACCGGCTTTGATTACTAGAGGTGCAAGTTCGCGAGCATGCTGGGGTGATACCCGAACGGCAACGGTGGCCCCGGATGCTCGTACTTCCGCAATGCGCTCAGTGAGCAGGTCTTCGTTGATGGGAGCGGAGTGAAGCTTCTGCAGCACAGCGACGGCTTTAGCGTTGTTGAAGTCGTAGCCGCCGTATTCATCGACGGCGGCGTTCAGGACCTCGGCAATGACGGCGTCCAAATCCGCATGCCTGCCCCACATGCCTTCCGCGTTGATCACGCCCAGCCCACCTTGCCTGTGCATTTCCATCACAAACTCAGGACTCGCCAAAGCATCGGAAGGGTGGGACATGAAGGGAATGTCGAAGCTGTAGGCATCAATATTCCACGAAGTATCCACATCTTTAGAGGAACGAGTGCGGCGAGACGGGACGATGGCAATCTCGTTGAGGGAGTAAGAGCGGCGGGCCTCGCGGCCGATGCCGAGTTCGACGTTGTTACGCACGGTGATCCTTAATCAGCGCTGGTAGTAATTGGGGGCTTCGACAGTCATTTGAATGTCATGGGGGTGGGATTCGCGCAACCCTGCCGCAGTGATCTGCACAAAGCGAGCGTCGTGAAGCTGCTCAATGGTGGCCGAACCCGTATACCCCATCGCCGCGCGCAGGCCACCAACCAGCTGGTGGGTAATGGCATCGATGGAACCGCGGAACGGCACCCGCCCCTCAATGCCCTCAGGCACAAGCTTTTCTTCGCTCTTCACATCGGCCTGGAAGTAACGGTCCTTGGAGAAAGAGCGCTTCTCGCCGGACAGCCCGCGCCCCTGCATCGCGCCCAGCGAACCCATGCCGCGGTACATTTTGTACTGCTTGCCATTTACGACGACCGTCTCTCCCGGAGCCTCTGCCGTACCTGCCAGCAGTGATCCCAGCATGACGGTGGAAGCACCAGCAGCCAGGGCCTTAGCAATGTCGCCGGAGAACTGCATGCCGCCGTCGGCAATGATCGGCACGCCCGCTTCCTTCGCGGGCACAGCGGCCTCCATGATGGCGGTGATCTGCGGTGCGCCTACACCTGCGACGACACGGGTGGTGCAGATGGAACCGGGACCGATTCCCACCTTCACGGCGTCAGCACCGGCCTCAATCATGGCCTTCGCTGCAGCACGGGTGGCCAGGTTGCCACCGATCACATCCACACGATCGCCGAATTCCTTCTTCACCTTGGACACCATTTCCAGCACGCCTTTATTGTGGGCGTGCGCGGTATCCACAATGAGCACATCCACCCCAGCATCAGTCAGCGCGCCAGCCCGGGACCACGAATCGGCACCTGTGCCAATGCCCGCCCCCACCAGCAGCCTGCCCGACGCATCCTTCGAGGAATCGGGGTACTGTTCGGTTTTCACAAAGTCTTTGACTGTAATCAGGCCCACCAGCTTGCCCGCGTCATCAACAATGGGAAGCTTTTCTACCTTATTAGAGCTGAGCAGGTTCAGAGCGTCTTTCTTGGACACTCCCCTCTTAGCCACAACCAGAGGCATGGCCGTCATCACGTCAGCGACCGTACGGGACATGTCCGGCTCAAAACGCATGTCCCGGTTAGTGCAAATGCCCACCAGGGTGCCGTCGTTATCCACCACCGGCAGGCCAGAAATGCGGTATCGGGCGCAGAGGGCATCCACCTCGCCAATTGTCATGTCGGGGCTGCAGGTAATCGGATCCGTCACCATACCCGATTCGGAGCGTTTCACCAGCTCCACCTGCTGGGCTTGGTCTTCAATGGAGAGGTTGCGGTGCAACACACCCATACCACCTTGCCGTGCCATCGCAATAGCCATGCGCGCCTCAGTCACGGTATCCATTGCTGCAGAGATCAGTGGAATGTTCAAGCGAATATTGCGGGTTAACTGCGACGACGTATCCACTTCGCTGGGAATAATCTCAGATGCATCTGGAAGCAGAAGGACATCATCAAAGGTCAAACCAACCAGGGCAACCTTATTCGGATCATCGCCACCAGTGGGGACATGCATATCGGTCATAAAACCGTTTCCTCCTACTCAACAACACTATGTATTTAAAGAAATGCTCTTCAACGCCAAGATATTCCCGTTATAATCCCACGCGCGGAGGCATGATGTCATCTAGAGTAGCCGCAGCCACCCCGTTTGCGGGAACTGCAATACGGGAACTTCGGAATGATATTACTTGTTGCCCGGCACAGCCACAGCAATTATTGTTGCTGTTGTGAACTTCGACCCCCTCATGCCTCAGGATCCCTTCGCAGACGACCCGAATGATCCTGCTGCGCTGTTTGACACTGAGGAGCCCATGCCGCCCCTCAGTGACGAAGACCGCCGACACATTCTCGAAGACATGGAGCTGGTTGCGCAGTTCCGCGCGGCACTGGAACCCCGAGGGGTACTCGGCATCTTCTTCATGTGTGAAGACTGCCAAGAAAACCACTACTACGGCTGGGACATCATGGAAGCAAACATGCGCGCCACCCTGGCTGGTGAGCTTAGCCCCGTGCACGAACCCAGCGCCTGCCCCGCTGTTGAGGCGTACGTGCCCTGGGATTACTGCCTTGGATACGTTGATGGGCTGAACGCTTCTTAAAAGAACTACCTAGAAGCTGTCCAGCCCATACTGCGGGGGCACATTACCTACCCATAAGCCTTGTGTTACGGATCGCTGCTTCCAGCATTCGCTCCAGGCTGCGATGGCTCATTGCTGCTTGGTTTCGGCACGGAACTGATATGCCGTGGCGGCTGATTACTCTGGTTATTATTCTGCGCACCTCCGCCATCACCCGTGGTGCTTGCCGGTGTACTGGTAACAGCCGTTGAGGGAGCCGACTGTGGCAGCGGATTAGTCGTCGGCGCCACCTGCGAAGCCCCGCCGCCGCTTTGATTCTGGTTCTGGACCACACCATTTGGCCCAACCGTAGCCGTAACTGTCACCGTCACCGTGGGCACAGGCTCCGACTCAGACGGGGGTGGCGTTGTCGAGGTGGGCGGGGCTGCGGTCACCGTCTGCGTGGAAATGCGCTGCTCCGATTGATCAATGTCGCGGCGCAAGGTGGCACGGTCCTTAGAGTTAATCTCCTTGATCAGTGATTTTGCCTGTTCCAGCAACGCCAAAGCACCATCAGTATCGCCCTTGGCATTGAGGTTATCCACCTGCTCCAGGGTGCTTGCCAATTCCACGACCGCTGCGTGATCACCAAACAGCTTGGTGTTCAGCCCCCACAGGAACGATCCCGGCTGGGAGTTGTAGATAGCCGCGCCACTGCCAGCAATCACCAAGGTTGCTGCGGCAGCACCGATCAACCCAGACATGAACGCGTTGATACGCGGTTTACGACGCCGTGATTCCAGCGGAACCACGTCCGCCACAGCACTGTCGTAATCGTCAACCTGATCCTTTGGTTCTGCCTGCTCAGTGCGGTCAGCGTACTCCGCTCCACCTTCGAAATAATCATCAGCATAGCCGTCATCAGCAGAAAGGTCCGGCTGGCGGTCCAGCAGCGATGCGGCATCGGTGACTGGTTCGAAGATCTCCGTCGCGGCATCAAAACGCCCCATGAACGCATTGTCAATGGTCGGCGGCTCTGGTGCTCGTGAGTAAATAACCTCATCATTGAAGGAGAGGAGAAGCTGCGCGAGCGGGTCCTCTCCCTCGGAAGGATCATGTCCTTTAGAGAGCTCGGTGAGGAAGACGTCGGTGTCGAACAACACATCATCAGTGTGTTCGGCAAACGCGTCGTGGTCCCCGCCGGGGCGGCGTTGATCCATACCTATCGCTCCTGCCCATCTAAATTTTTCCGGAGCGATGCAAGTGCTCGATGTTGAGCAACCCGCACAGCCCCGGGGGTACTGCCTACAATCTCCGCAGTTTCTTCTGCGGAGAGGCCAACGAAAACTCTCAAAATAATGACTTCTCGTGCCTTTTCACTTAATGAATCGAGAAGAAGTCGCACTCTGTTACTTCCATCGCTGACCAGTGCATATTCTTCTGGCGTATCATGTTCCAGCGCGGTTTCGGGAACGTCTTCGGTCGGATTGGACATTTCCCGCGACAACGCACGATGCGCATCCGCTACTTTATTCGATGCAATGCCATACACAAAGGCCAAAAACGGACGACCGCGGTCAACGTAATTTCCCACAGACATTGCCACCGCAAGACAGATTTCTTGTGCCACGTCTTCAGCGGTGGGATGCCTCCCGCCACCGATTCGTGCACGTGCATAACGCAGAACAATTGGGTGAATAATAACCATGATGCGTTGCATCGCGGCGCGGTCACCGCCGGCAGCACGGGGAACTAGGTCCGCTAGTTCACGCTCCGACTCGTTCACCCTGGAACCTGTTCCCTTCACTCGCAGACTAAGATCTCCTATGCACTTGTTGAGAAGCATCTTAGAAGACCTGAGCACAGTACCTTAGATCGATCCTCCATTTTACAGAGACTTGACCCACGTTACATCGTTGTCGATTGGTTAATCGTTTCCGTTGTTCAACAACAATTCCATACATGAACAGGGAAAACATCCATAATCCCAAGAAAATATAACATAAATCACATGTGGCACGGGTGGTGGTATGACGTTTCCTATATCCACTACATTCCCCACAGCAAAGGCCCCAGGCGGTCAATCCTGGGGCCTTTGGTCTATGCGCTAGTGGTGATGATGCGCATGACCAGCGTGAGGTTCTTCCTCAGCCGGTTTCTCCACCACAGATGCTTCTGTGGTCAGCACCATACGCGCCACCGACGTGGCATTGACCACTGCCGAGTGAGTCACCTTCACAGGATCAATAATGCCCTGTTCAATAAGGTTCCCATACTCCAAGGTGGCGGCGTTGAAGCCGTCACCATTGGGCAGTTCAGCGGTACGTGCCACAACGACAGCACCGTCCACACCCGCATTGTCCGCAATCCAGTAGGTCGGCTTGGTCAGGGCGCGAGCCAGGGCGAGCACACCCACCTTCGCATCGCCCTCAAAGCCCTCAGCAAAGGTGTTGAGTTCTTGCGCGATCTGTACCAGTACAGATCCACCACCGGCGATAACACCCTCTTGAGCTGCTGCTTTCGCAGCGTTGATGGCATCCTCGACGCGGAGTTTGCGCTCCCCCACCTCAGTCTCGGTTGCAGCACCCACCTTGATCACGGCAATGCCGCCAGACAGTTTGGCCAGGCGTTCCTCAGCCTTCTCACGATCCCAGGTGGAGTCGGTTTTCTCGATCTCACGGCGGATCTGGTTGCGGCGATTCTCCACATCCTCAGCGCTGCCTGCACCGTCAACGATCACCGTCTGGTCCTTGGTCACTGTCACGCGACGCGCTGCACCGAATTCAGCGATAGTCACCTCGCTCAGGTTCACACCCACCTCGGGGTCCACAACAGTGGCGTTGGTAACCACGGCAAGGTCATCCATAAACGCTTTACGACGATCGCCGAAGTACGGTGACTTCACAGCCACAACCTTCAGCGTCTTCCGAATGGAGTTCACCACCAGCATCTGCAGTGGCTCACCCTCAATATCTTCAGCCACAATCAGGACTTGCTTGCCGGACTCAACAATCTTCTCCAGCACAGGCAGGAAGTCCGGGAGCGAGGAGATTTTGTTGCGAACAAGAAGCACCAGGGCGTCGTTGAGCACGGCCTGCTGGGCATCAATGTCGGTGATGAAGTACGGGGACAAGAAGCCCTTATCAAAGGACACGCCCTCGGTAATGTCCAGAGTGGTCTCCATGGTCTGAGATTCCTCGACCGTGACCACACCATCCTTGCCCACCTTCTCCATTGCGGCGGCAACCATGTCACCGATCTCGGGGTCGCGGGACGAGACCGTAGCAACATTAGCAATCTCAGTGGGGTTAGACACCTCTGTCGCACGCTTCAGAAGCTCCTCCACCGTCTTATCGGCGGCGGCGGCAATACCATGATTCAGTTCAATCGGGTTGGCACCGGCAGCCACGTTACGCAGGCCCTCTTTAATCAGCGACTGCGCGAGAAGCGTCGCGGTCGTGGTGCCGTCGCCAGCCAAGTCGTTGGTCTTCACCGCAACGGACTTCACCAGCTGGGCACCCAGATTCTCGAACGGATCTTCCACGTCAATGTCACGGGCAATGGTCACACCATCGTTGGTGACAGTCGGGCCGCCAAAAGCCTTGTCCAACACCACATTGCGACCACGGGGGCCGAGAGTGACCTTCACGGCATCGGCCAGCGTGTCCACACCGGCCTGGATGCCTTTACGGGCCTGCTCATCAAAGGCGATCAACTTTGCCATATGTGAAGCCTCTTACTTCTCAACAATGGCGAGGATGTCACGCTGAGCCAGGATCAAGTACTCCTCACCCTGGTACTTGATTTCAGTCCCGCCGTACTTGGAGAAGATCACCACGTCGCCTTCCTTGACATCCATAGGAACGCGCTCGCCCTTCTCATCGAAGCGGCCAGCACCCACAGCAATGACCGTAGCCTCCTGAGGCTTCTCCTTCGCGGAATCCGGGATAACCAGGCCGGAAGCGGTGGTGGTTTCAGCCTCATTAATCTGGACGAGGATCTTGTCCTCAAGGGGCTTAATGTTAACGTTCGACACTACAAATTCCTCCATGTGATAGTTGCCATCATGTGATGGTTGGCATTGCGCCGGTTGCATCTGCCAGCACAGCCGTCGTCGCGGGTGAACAGCTGCCCTGTTTCACACAACCTCTTAGCACTCTACCCCCGCGAGTGCCAGCCCCTCAACTATTGACGCACTATCCACCTGCATGTTCGCTAGCCGCAAACACGCGGGACGTGGACCTCATGGAAGTTTATTAAGCGGGGTCCAGCAGTGCGCCCTGATGACACCCCGACCACTCCAACGTGACTGAGGCCATGCCTAACAGCCCCCACAGCACCGAAAAGAATAGCCACTTCATAAGTGAGATTTCACCAATTACCCATGCAAAATCCATGCAATAATCAGATCAACAATCTTGTGGCATAAAATAATATACTGCCGCCCGCAATTTTCCATTTAATGTTGATACGTACATTTATTTCTACCTTGTGATTCCTGGCATCATTTTCCCAGCTCAAAAGCGAAAAATCCACCCTTATCTCCGCGGCTATAACGCCACTATTTTTCACTAAAACGAGCGTACCAATAAGGAAAAAAGATCCCACCTACTATATGTCAGACCACACAAACACAAACAACACAAAAGCTGGTAGCATGACTACTACATTCCGCTTTTGATCACTAGGAGAAACCGTGGATAACACCGTGTTAACCGTAGACCTCACCCCCGAATTTGAGCCTTTTCTCCCACTGCTCGAAGGGACTGCCCGCCGGACCACGGCCCTTCACCTCACACCCAGGCACGACGCCGACCCCCACCTCACAGGTTCCCGAGTGCGCGGACCGGCCTTTATCAGTCCGTCCTACCCGTGGCCCACTGATGGTTGCGGCAATCCGCTGTTCTTCCTCGCCCAAATTAACCTTGCCGAACTTCCTGAACGCGACAGCATCCCAGTCACCGGCCTAATCCAGTTCTTCATCGCAGACGACGGCGACATGGGACTCGGAGGCTACATGCTCGATGCGGAACAGTGGCGCGGCCACCTCGTGCGCTATATTCCCGCCGACGAATTTCCCCACGGACATGCAGAAACAGACTCCCCCGCTGAAGATGGTGTTATTGACTCCCGCGGCTATTTTGACCTGCGTGGCCAGCTCTATGATCAGCTGCCCACCAGCCGCGCCTACGAGTTCATCGCCCATACCCGCCGCCACGGTTTCGACTTTGACACCGATGACGGCCTGGATCTCTCCGAGCTCCTGGATTCACAGCACCACACCATCTTCGGCGGCGGCTGGATTTACCTGTGCGAAGACCTTTTCCAACAGACGCATTACGCGCCTGCGCTCACAGACCCCCACCACCCCGACTCGGGTTACATAGTGCTCTTCCAGCTGGAATCCTACTTTGGAGACCACTCTGACGCGGCCTTCATGCTTGCCGACGGCGGCGTGGCTCGCTTCTACATTCATCGCGACGACCTGGCCGCCCTGGATTTCAGCAAGGTCATCTACGAATGCGAGTCATCCTAAAACCTCACAGCTGAGGCACTTCAACCTCCAGCGAGGAATCAGTCCCCACGCCCAAGCTGCTGGGTTCCGCACCTGCGGCCACGCGCTGAGCCGCCAACGCGGCGACCATCACGCCGTTGTCGGTGCACAACCGGAACGAGGGCACGCGCAGTTCAATCCCTGCGCTGCGACAACGATCCTCCGCCAGCTGACGAAGCCTGGAATTCGCCGCCACTCCCCCACCAATCAGCAGCACTTTCGCCTCCACATCCTGGCAGGCCCGCACCGCCTTGAACGTCAGAACGTCGCACACGGCTTCCTGGAAGGACGCGCACACGTCCTCCACGGAAATCACCTCACCAGCGCGCTCGGCAGCCTCAACATACCTGGCCACGGCGGTTTTCAGACCAGAGAAGGAAAAGTCGTGTCGGGAATCATCGCGGCGCATCAGGCCGCGAGGAAAATTAATCGCTTTTCTATCGCCACGCTGCGCCAACCGATCCACAAGTGGGCCACCCGGATACCCCAGCCGCAGCAGACGTGCCACTTTGTCGTAGGCTTCGCCCGCAGCGTCGTCAAGTGTGGACCCCAGTTCCTTCATCGGTGCACCCACCCCGTCCACCTCAAGCAGTTGTGTGTGCCCACCCGACACCAGCAGTGCCACAGCGTGCGGCAGGGGCTCACCCTCCAGGTTCGCCACAGCCACATGCCCACCCAAGTGATTCACGCCATAAAACGGCACACCCCACGCCGCCGCATACGCCTTCGCCGCACTGGCCCCCACCAGCAACGCACCCGCCAAACCAGGTCCAACTGTTGCTGCCACAACATCCGGCTTATCGACGCCCGATTCCGCAAGCGCCGCCCGCATCACCGGCCCCATCGACTCAAGGTGCGCTCGTGACGCGATCTCTGGGACAACCCCGCCGAAACGGGCGTGCTGCTCCATCGAACTAGCCACCTGATCAGCCAGAATCTCCAACCGGGGTTCCGCGCCATCGCCATAGGTGACGCGGACAATGCCCACGCCTGTTTCATCACACGAGCTTTCCACACCCAGAACGACCTTACTTGGCATGCTCACAACCCCAACTATTCAGCACCAACACCAACGGATGAACGATACCATCACTTCCCCTGCGACGGCCTATGCATGGTAAACGCATCTGCACCCGACGGTTGATAGTAATTCTTGCGTGTGCCCGTCACCACGAAACCAAGCGACTCATACAGGGAGATAGCGGGGGTGTTATCGGTGCGTACCTCCAAAAACACCGGACCGTTATGCCGGTCCGCCACCGCCATCAACTGCTCCATCATCGCGCGGCCAATGCCCTCGCCCTGGTGCGCGGGATCCACGCCGATGGTGTGAATTTCAAACTCGGGGTCATTCCGAGGGCCAACCATGGCCAAGCCCGCGTAACCAATGAGGCGGTCCTCGTCGTCAAACGCGCCGATATACAAGTTCGACGGATACGCAAACTCACTATAAAACGCCCGCTCAGACCACGGATCCTCGCCAGGGAACAGCACTTCCTCCAGCTCGGCGCAGCGCACCGCGTGACAATTCTCCAGGCGACGAAGCTCCATCACTGCCACTCCACATCCGGCACAGCGGAACTCGGTGGTCTCGGCTTCGGTTCCTTTACGTCGGGGCGTCGCAAATACAACGGCACCAACGGCTGCGGAGGACTATCCAGATCCGCTACCGCCGCCAACGACGCAGGTGAGGGATCTAAATCCACCCGCTGGGCGCCTTCTATTGAGAGTTTGTCAGCCAGGTGCTCAGGTACATTCACCATGTGGGCCTGCGGAAACGATTCCGAAGGGGACTGCACACCGGGACCCTCGACACGACGCCCATCCTGGTACCACGCCCAATACACCTCCCGACGGCGAGCATCCGTGGTGACCAGGACCGTCGAGGCGTCGATACGCGCGGCAATAGCATCCAGCGAACACACACCGTGCACCGGAATCCCCAGTGCATCACCGAACGCGGCGGCCGTGGCCATACCGACGCGCAACCCCGTGAACGGCCCCGGACCGCAGCCCACCACAATCGCGGTGACGTCCTGGAACGTGGCATCCACCTCCGCCAAACACTCCTGAACGCACGGAACCAGACGTTCCTCCTGCTCACGGCACTTCGGAAGAATACGCTCGGACACCGTCACGCCGTCGCGGACAAGCCCCGTGACCAGCGTGGGCGTGGACGTATCGATTGCAAGGATCAGCACAAGATAGCAATTCTAGTCGTGTTATGAGCTGAAGTAATGATGCCAACCTGCTCCCTGTGGATAACCTAAGTTCTCCACAGATGTCGCGCATCGCTGCAGAAAAGCTATTTCTATACGGGGTTTCATGTACACAACATGGGATGCTCTACAACGCCCGCGAACTGCAACGCAACATTGCGGCAAGGATTAATTCGAGGAAAGGCATGCCCTAGGACTGGTTGTCATGTCTTCATCGAGCTGCCAGATCGGGTTCCTGTAGTGTTTGCCCATCAAACTGCTGCTTTTGGACGCTAAGAACGACAGTTTGATGAGCAAAGACTATGGGCAATCAGCGTCTACCTCTCAACCCACTCCCACGTAATAATGCGGGCCTCCGATTCGGGGTTCTCGCGCACAGCGGTTTCCCTATCAAACATCACTTTCAGATAGGAGGACGATAATTGTTCAACAAGCCCTCCGCCCCACTCAGCGACAACCACAGCGTCGTCTAGCTCGGTGTCCAAATCCAGGGAATCCAGCACCCCCAATGGATCAGCATCCACAGCGGAAGGGTCTTCCCCCAAGAGCCGGTACGCGTCCACATGAATCAACGCAGGACCACCCACTAGAGAGCGGTGTTCGCGCGCGATCACAAATGTTGGGGACGTAATCCGGCCTTTGACGTTCAGCCCCCGCGCGAGACCTTGCGTGAATGTCGTTTTGCCCGCACCGAGCGGCCCGTCCAGAATCACCACGTCGCCTGCCTCCAGGGCACAGCCCAGTTGTTCGCCGAACGTTTGGGTGTCAGCGGCCGTTTCAAATCTCCGTTCACCTCGAGCCGGAAAATCAGCTTTCATGGCCATCCCCTCCCTTAAACTTTCGCACCGTTCTCCCACTCGGCCTGCAGATAGCCTCATAGTTGATGGTGCCAAGCCCGTCGGCAAGCTCGTCGGCGGTCATTTCGCCTTGCTCACCAGGCCCAAAGATCAACGCTTCATCCCCGGCACGCACGCTGGCCTCAGTGCCTAGCCACACAACGATTTGATCCATGCAGACGCGCCCTACCTGTGGGTATCGCGTACCACCAATGGTGACAGAGAGCGCATCCTGCGCAGCCCTAGGCAGGCCGTCGGCGTAGCCCACCGTGATCACAGCGGTGTATCCGTCGGAGGGTGCGTGCCAGGTATGCCCGTAGGAAACCCCCTCCCCTGCTGTGATTTTTTTCACTACCGACACGCGCGCGGCCCACGTCATGGCGGGGCGTAGGCCAGCATCCACGCCTGGAATGGGTGAAAGCCCATAGCAGGCGAGTCCTGGTCGGATCATCTCAAAGTTCAGATCTGGCCGGGTGAGCGCTGCCGGAGAGTTGGATAGGTGGTTGGTGGGCACATCTAATCCGCAGTCACGCGCCACCGCGATAGCGCGTCGGAATACGTCTGCTTGCTCGTCTACGCTGGGATCACCTGGTTCATCAGCACATGCAAGGTGGGAGAGCAGGCCGGTGACGGTGATGTTCGGGGCGTCGTGAAACAGCCGGAAGGTGTCGGCCCAGTCGGCTTCGTCGATGCCGGAGCGGTTAAGGCCGGTGTCTATTTTGGGGGTAACCCGCAGATCCAGCCCTGAGTTGATAGCAGCGCGGGCGTGCTCGGGGCTGGGTATGCCGAGTTCGATTCCTTTGATGAGGGTTTGTTCCGGCCGCCACATCCACGCGAGTATGGGTTTGTCTATGCCCCCGTCCAGCAGCTGCTGCGCCTCTGCCAGCGTTGCCACCCCAAACTGGTCAGCACCATTGCGCGCCATGACCTGCGCGGTTTCGACGGCACCGTGGTTGTAACCGTCGGCTTTGACCACGCACATGAGCTGCGCCGTGCCCGCGAGTTTTTTGAGCACGCGAGTGTTGTGCGCAATGGCGTCAAGGTCAATGGTGGTGGTGAGCAAGTCCATGGTTAGTTATTGTGCCATTTCACAGCGGATTGTGATGCACATTCCGCTAGTCAGAGTCTGCGGGCAGCATTTTTGCTAGAAGACGGTTGAGCTGCTGAACTTCCTCCACATCGAGGCGCTCTGCGACGGCCCGGCAGTTCTCAAGGTGGGTTTCGAGCGCGGTTTCCACGCTGTGACGCCCCTGATCGGTGAGGGCGATGAGGACGCGGCGTCGATTAGCGGTGTCGTGACGGCGAGTGACCAGCCCCGCAGCGACGAGGTTATCCACACGGTTGGTGAGTGCCCCCGCACTGACCATGACCCAGCGCGCGAGTTCACCGGCGGTGAGCGCGCCAGCCTTCCCTGCTGCGCGGTAGATCGTTGCAAGAACGTCGAATTGTCCGGGTTCGAGACCGGCGGCGGTGAAATTACTGGTCAGCTGCTCGCGGGTAAAAACGGCAGCGCGTTGCAATCGTCCTGTGAGCTCCATGGGAGACGGGTCAATGTCGGGGCGGGTATTTCGCCACTGTTCAAGGATTTGGTCCACATCGTCGCTCACACATTGATTATCCCATATCATTTTGACATCCCATATCATAACATTTTAACGTCAAACTATTCAATATAAGACGTAACAGAAACATGATGAATAACGATATGAACGCAAATGTCATTGCCGCCAGAACCGCCCTCACCCCTATTGTCTGGGGTACCACATACGCAGTAACAACCACCTGGCTTCCGGCCGGCCATCCCGTCACCGCTGGACTGCTGCGGGCCCTCCCAGCTGGACTTATCCTCATTCTGATCACCCGAACCCTTCCCACCGGCTCGTGGTGGTGGCGGTCAGCGGTACTCGGAATACTCAATATCGGATTGTTTTTCACGCTGCTATTTATGGCCGCCCAACAACTCCCCGGCGGTGTTGCTGCCATCCTCACAAGCACCTCTCCACTTGTCGCAATGGCCATATCTCCTTTTCTATTAGGAATTAAGCCCACTCGCGGACACATTGTCGCCGCCATACTTGCGCTCCTCGGCGTTTCCGCCATCACACTCACTCCCGGCGCCCGGCTTACTGTCGTTGGCGTGATCGCTGGTCTTGGTTCCGCCATCAGCATGGGCTTCGGCATGGTCTTGGCCAAACGCTGGGGACAACCCGCAGACAGAAACCCCCTAGACACCACCGCGTGGCAACTCATCGCAGGCGGTGCAGTACTCATCCCCTTCGCCATCGCAGAGGGGCCACTCACCGACGTGGACCTGCCCGCCGCTGGCGGCTCCGCCTACCTATGCATTTTCGGTGCAGCACTGGCCTACCCCAACTGGTTCACGGGCCTCAAGCGCCTGGACGCCACCGCTGTCCTGTTGCTCGGCGCACTCAGTCCCGTGACCGCTTTGCTTCTCGACGCCGTGACTCACACCGCCCCCACTCCCCTACAGCTCTGCGGAATCATTGTGGTACTGGTTGCCATTGTGATTGCTCAGAAAAGCCCGATGCGGGCTTCTGCGGGTGCTTCATGATGGGAAGTACATTCACACACCGTCCTGCACAGACTTTGATAGCCTCGGGCACGCAGGCCCTTGTGACAAGTTGCCCCACAACTCCCATTTTCAACTAGTAAGGAAATGACATGAGAGGTTGGTCGCGAGTAGTTGTCATCGCCATGATGCTGTGGTGGGGCTTCTTTGGTTTGGTGAGCGTGTCATGGGCACTGGGTTCCCCATGGCTCGTAGATACAGTCCTCCAGGGCGACGGCCAACGGCTCGCCCAAGAGCGACCCACCTGGTTCGTTGCAGTTGTGCTCATCTCTGGGTTAGTGAAGCTAGGCTTCGTCATTTTCGGGTTCGCGCTCCTGCGTCCAGATGTCATCAGGGTACCGCGCTGGCCACGCCTGGCCTTCGGCTGGGTTTCAGGAGTGTTGCTCATAGCCTATGGACTGTTTGGTTCAACCCAGGGAATCGTGCGACTTCTGTCGAATCAGCCGATCTCGCGCTACGGCTGGTGGCGACTATTCCTGTGGATGCCTCACTTCTGGGTGGGTGGAATCCTGGTCGTGGCCGCAACAGTCGCATACCTGCGCTGGAGTCGGCCCGATGCCGTTGAGGCGCGCTAGCGTAACGACCCGGCAGTGGACCTATATCACATGGGGAAAGTTTGCTTATCCCCAAGCCTGAAAACACCCCATTTTCGTGCTTGAGCATAAGCACACTTTACAGGACAGAGACCGCCTGGACAGGAAGCTTCAAGTGCCAAATACTCCAGGTATACCCCCCTTCAACGCACTACCCGGCACCGCTCAATCATGTCCTGTGCAGCCTGTTCAGTGGCAGCGAGGCGCTCCTCCACAGAGCCAGTGACCACGATGAAAGGCACACCCGTCGCCGCAATGTGCTCCAGGAACCACTGGTGCATCTCGTGCCGAATGTGTTCGCCGTCGCGAATGCCGTCCTGTACGAAGGGAATCTCGTCACCGGTGATCACATACAGGTCGGCCTTGTCCTGGCTGGCTATCTCATGCATGTGCGAGGTTGTTTCGCCCAGGTAGCGGCGCTGCCATAGCTCGGTGGCCACGGTGTTGGTGTCGCAGACAATCATGCCGCGCGAACGCGCCGCAATGGCAGCCTCGTAGGACTGTTGCAAGTGAGCGATCCGATAGAAATCTTCGTTGCCCCAAGCACCGCCGTCGCTCAGGATAGATTCGGTGTAGAAACGCCCAACCTCTGGAACCCGTGGCACGTGCAGGGCGTCGGCAAGCGCACGAGCGAGCGTGGTAGTGCCAGTGGATTCAGCACCGACAATGACCACACGCAACGCCAGTCCAGCGCGCACCGAGTCGCTGAGGTAATCCCAGGCTGCAAGGATGTCCCGGCGCGCGATAGTGCCGGACATGGGCACCACCTGGCGGGGCTGATCCACCATCACATGCTGGGCGCCCATGTAGTGCGCCCAGTTCGGGCCGTAGTCCTCGCTGCTGTACACCACGTCCGGTGCATATCCGAGGAATTGCATGGCGTGGGCCGCCCAGGCAACGGAATCGTCATCTTTCCCAATGTCGGGAATGATGTGTACCCGCGCGCCGGGATGTTCGGCTTGGAGCCACTGCCTGCGCAGTTGCGCGGGTATGACGTAGTCGGGGTTGTCTACGACCAGCACGTCCACCTCTGCGCAGTCGGCAAGCGCGGTGTTAATCAGGTGATGGTGGCCTTTATGCGGTGGGTAGAATTTTCCTGCTATAACGCTGCGAGCTCCGGTTAGGCTTCGCACAGCTCAGGTTCTTTCTCAGGGGCAGATTCCTTTACATTTGCGCGAGCTGCGGTGTTGTTCCTCCAGGTATACCAGCCGTAGATCGCGTTGATGAGGAATGCGGCGTAGAGCAGGGCGACGAAGGGCACGCCTTTGTACCAGTACAGGCCAACCGCCACGATGTCGACAATGATCCACAGGTACCAGCTTTCAAGCTTGCGGCGCATCATGAGGAACTGCGCGGCGAAGGCGGTCATGGTGGAGGCGGCGTCGAGAAGCGGTAGTGATGCTGGTTCCGGGAACAGGGTGGGTAGCCATATGTGCAGGTTCGACACAATCCATCCGGTGAGTAACGACGCCCCGGCAATGCCCGCAACCCAATATAGGTTGCTGCGCAGACTGTTGGTGGTGATAAGCACTTTTTCGTCGGTGTTTTTGTTGGTGCCCACTCGTGCCCACAGGTACCAGCCGCTAATACCGGTAATTAGGTAGTACACCTGCTCGAATACGTCCGCATATAGATTGATTTGATAGAAGAGAACACCGAACAGCATGACGCCGATGAGCCCTATAGGCCAGTTCCAGATGTTGCGGCGCGCAGCGAGGATGACGCACACGAGATTGAAAATAGTGCCAACGAGTTCCAGCCAGCTAATGGAATAGCCGAGGATGGTGAAGGCTATGGTGTTCACGCTAAAGAAGGCATTGATCACGTCCATGAGACACTCCCACAATCGGTAGTTAGTGTTTGAATGACACTAACTATAAACCGATGCGACGGTCAAGTCAACATTGCTACCATAAAATTATGGACCCCCTTCGCATCACACCAGCCACAATCGAACACTTCGACGACCTCGAACTTCTCCTTGGCCCCAAGAAAAGCCCCACCGCACAAGCCTGCTGGTGCCTCAGCTATCGGCTCGGCTACAAGGCCTCCGCCAAACTCGATGCAGCCGCCCGGCGCGCCGAAGTCCAGCACCTCTGCCGAGCGGAACCCGCTCCAGGAATCCTCGCCTACCGGACCGATGACGACGGCACCAGCACCGTCGTCGGCTGGGCCGGCGTGGCACCCCGCGCCGAAGTCGCTGAGCTAAGCACCGCCGCCTACCCACACATCGCCGACGACAACCCGTGGTCTATTTTCTGCCTACGCACCCGCGCTGGAATGCGCAAACACGGCATTGGACAGCAACTACTCACCGGTGCCATAAACTTTGCGTTTGATAACGGTGCCACGGTTATTGAGGGCTATCCCCTGGATACCGACGATAAAGTCGCCCCCATTTTCGCATATCCCGGTTTCCGCAGAATGTTCGAACGAGAGGGATTTGTCAAAGTGGCCGACACAACCTCAGTACTGGACGGCGTACCACGCATCCTCATGCGCCTCACCCACCAAGACCGCTAATGCACCTACATACCCGCGTCAAACTCCTGCAAGGTGCGACTATTGAACGCATACAATTTGGCGGGCCGGTGCGCGCCCTCCTGCCACACTCCACCCGTCTCGTGGACCACGCTGAGGCTGAGAAACTTCTTGCGAAAATTGCGTTTGTCCAGCTGCCGCCCCCGCACCGCTTCATACGCCGCCTGCACCTGCGTCAACGTGAACTCGCTGGGCAGCAACCCGTACACGGCCGTGCTGTAGGACATTTTCGACGCCAGCCGCTCCCGCGCGTAGTGCACAATGTCGGCGTGGTCAAAAGCCAGCGGCGGCAGCTCGTCCACCGGCCTGAACTCGTGTGGATTATCCCCGCCCGTCACATCCTCCAGACCAAACCCGCAGCCCAGGTACACCACCGACACGGCATGCCCCCGAGGGTCACGCGCCGTGGTGTCAAAGGTGTACAGCTGCTCCACAAAGCCCAGGTCAGCGTCAATATTCACGCCCACCTTAGTGCGCGCCACCCGCGACAGCGCCTCCATGGTGGTCTCCCCCTGCGCGTTATAGCCGCCCGGCAACGCCCACTCCCCCGCAAACGGTTCATTACGACGCCGCATCAGCAGCACCTCCAACACCCCGGCGTGCACGCGAAACGCGACAAGATCCACCGCGAGGGTGGGCGGGCGATACTCGGAGTGATGCTGCTGAGAATGATGCTGCATGGTCACCGCCTCACCTTACCTGTTGTTGGCCCGCCATTCGCGGGCAATGTCCACCATGCCCGTCACGTGCAGCTGGGGAACATAGCATCGACCCAGCGCCACCCCAATGGCCGGTAGCGACAGCTCGTCGCGGTAGCACAGCAGCCACGGTTGATACTCGGGGTGAAACTTGCGTTTAAACGCCGCCAACGTGCGAAAACCGTACAGTGGCTCAAGCGCCAGCCCCACGCGGTCCAGGGCTGTGCTGAGAAAACTGTCCGGCCCCTCTGGTCCCTCAGCCCCTGACGCGCCAGAGGTCCCCGACATCCCCGCAGAATGCGCCAGCGGCGCACCCGAGAGGGAGATCCACTCAACATTTCTGCTGGCGGCCATGAGCATGGTCTCCGCGATGAGGAATTCAATGACCGGCCGGAATCCCGCGGGGTCGCGCCGCATGAAATCCAAAATGTAGCCCACCAGCATGCCGTCGCGATACACCGGCAGCCAGCTGGTCACCCCATGCACATGCCCCTCAGAGTCAAGCGCCAGCACCAGCAGCACGTCGGGATCGTTCAGCTGCTCCACACCCCCGAGCGTGAACCCCATTTCGGGGAGGGATTTTTCCGAGACCCACTCCTCGCTCAACGCGATAATGCGCTCACGGGTCACCGGGGTTGCCGTCTCCCAGGTGGTCATCTCCGTGTGAATGCCCTCCTTGGCGGCGCGGTTACGAGCGGTGCGAATATCCTGAAAACGCTTACCACGAAACTGCACTTCACCGGAGGTGTCCAACACCGACTCCTCAGCGACCTGGAGCTGGTTCCAGCCACAGTCCGCGCGGCCATCGGAAAACGCAGCCCCCACCGAGTACCAGGTGGTTGTCCACCCGGACCGCGTTGCGGAGCGTTCGAACCTATCGGCAACATCCTGCGGATCAACCCCCGGAACCACCACCGGCTCCCCGAGGGTCACGGCAACGCCCGCGTGGACGCGAAACGCCACGAAACCGCGTGTGTGTTCGCCATCCTCGTCGGTCCAGGTATCAAACCAGTATCGATTCCCCGGCCACAGCGTCATCCACGACAAATGCCCGCCGGTGCCCTGCTGCAACAATGCGCGCGCACGGTGACGATCAGCCACCGCCACCGGATTGGGCACCGCCACCATCGCCGCCGCCAGCGCACCGCACACCACGATGCCCACAACAACACCCACCCAGTCCGTGAGCACCCACGCAAACCAGCGTACGGGCACGACCCGCGGGTTCATCACCTCAGAAACCACCGGCGGCAGCAGGCGCATGGGGTAATCCCAGGCAAAATCCGTCATCCCTGGCGATCCGTGAAAACCAGACCGCAGCAGCCAGCCGACACCGCACCACACCGCCGCGCCCCCGGCGACGGCGAGGATGATGCGCTGCGCCAGTCGCGCCACCTCCTTCACACCCACCGACACCTGGAAAAACCGGCGCGCGAGCAGCAGAACCACAAACGTCACCAGCCACGGTGAAATAACCGACAGCACGTCCATCGCCCGATCAGTGTTGTCACCGTAGTGACGGATCAGGTGCTCCATCTCCCACATCAACGCCACAACCACAACAACCTGCATGCACAAGGCGGTACCCCACGCTAAACGACGCCCCCACGCCAGCCCCACCGCAACAATCCCCACCGCCAGCAGCGGAATCTGCCCCGCGAAACGCAGCGCAAAGCTCGTATGCCCCAGTGTGTTCACCGCATGGGCCTGCCACGCCACCACGGCAATCTCCGACAACGGACCAGCCGAATACGGGTTCACGCTCGCCAAAAACGGCCCCACCGCAACGGCCGTCACCACAATGGCCACCAGCACGCGGCCCTCACGCAACGAGGGACGATGCAGCCGTGGGCGATATCCCGAGCGATAACGCTGCGCCACGCCACCCCACCCCCGGACGCGCACCTCACCCCACAACACACCCAGCACGCAGGCGGACAGGCGAACAAAATCCACAATCACGCCGTCGTACAACAGCAGCGTCCCCGCCACCACCAACAACACCAGCCGCGTACGACGCCGCCACAACACCGGCATGGACGCACTCGTGCACGCCATCACACCAAAAATCCACGGGGTTGGGCTGAGAAAACTCTGGGCACGCAGCACATTCCCCCACCAATCGTCCAGCTGCATCACAACCCCCATGCAGGCAAACCCCACGAGCACCCCGAGAACATGCAACGCGGCCGAGGCCGTAGCAAATAATCGCGACCCCAGCAGGCGTTCCGCTGGAACCGCGAACACCAACAGCGCCAACGTGGCCACCATCGTTGCGGGAATATGCTCCCCCGTAAGCCCCGAGGTGAGCACGCGGCGCACCGCATCACCAGGGGCCGACCACACATCCACCCACGGCAAACCCACGGCCTGCTGAAGATGCGCAGCCTGTAGCACCCACATCACGGCCAGCAAGGCCATCGACACAGGCACGAAACGCAGCGCCTTCACCACATGTACGATGCGTTTCCCGCCATGCTTGTCGACATCCGTCACCGCCAGCTCTCCCATAACACTCGCTATTGTTCCTCTAACGAGGTTATCCAATGTCGCAGCAATACGCGCCATGGCCTGCGGCACACAAGCATGAGGGGCGGGGCGTCGTTAAGCGAACAGCCGTGAGTGGAGCTGGTTTGGTTAGTCGCGGCGGAAGCGGCTCTTAACCGACTCCCACCACTCCTCCACGGTTTCCTTGCGCTCTTCGCGCTTCTTCTCACGCATCACCCGGTGAGCCTCGGCCTGTGCGGCCTCGGCGGCGGCCTCGGCGGCGGCGAGTTCAGCGACAACCTCATCGACGGGGCGTCGGATAACAGTTCCACCCAGCTGAGCCACCAGCTCATTCACCGCAGCCTCAGACGGTTCCGCGATCTCAGCGATCACGGCGGTGGAATCCACGGGGAGTGCACGGCTGAACTCCGCCACAACCTCATCCGTGGCGGTGGCGCGGGTCGCATCAAGCGCGCCGCCAATCAGCGCACCGCTTCCCCAGCCGAGCAGCATACCCAGGGGACCGCCCAGCACGCCCACCAGCATGCCGACCAGGCCGCCGCCAGCAAAACCTGCGCCAGTGACCTCATCAATGCCATCGGGGAAGGACACAGCGCCGTCCTTATCGCGGACCACAATGGCGGCGCTATCAACGCTGATCGCTCCAGCGGCGGACAAATTCTTCAACTCAGTAAATGCTTGATATGCCTTGCTCTGATCAGCAAACGAAATAGAAACAACATTCTTTTCGACCATAACAATCTCTCTTTTCACGAAAATACCGTTACTGCAATACGGAAAAAATACCGCATAATAGCAGGTCATCAGCCCCGGGAAATATACCTCCAAGGCCAGCACCGCCCCAGTATATAGACGTTTTGTTAGGGCGTCAACGCAAAGTCGAAAGGCTCATGAAAAGCACGGGAAAAAACTAGGATACGCACATAGTAAAAGCGCATCACAAAAACGGTGAGTTTTTAAAATAAGATAATAAAATCAACAATTAACTACGCAGAAGGATCACAGCACAAAGCCCCCGCCAACTCCCCAGAAAAGGGGAACGGGCAGGGGTTTCGCCTTGTGCAGGTGCACTAGGTCCAGCTTCTAAGGAAAACTAGCGAGCCTTCTCGATGATTTCCACGAGACGGAAGTGCTTGTCCTTAGACAGCGGGCGGGTCTCTTCGATGCGAACCAAGTCGCCGACACCGGCGGTCTCGTTCTCATCATGCACCTTGACCTTGGAGTTGGTGCGCATGGTCTTCTTATACAGCGGGTGGGGCTTGCGGTCTTCAAGCTCCACAACAATGGTCTTCTGCATCTTGTCAGAAACCACATATCCGGTGCGTACTTTACGTGCGCCTTTAACCTTCTTGTCCACGTTTGCCTCACTCATGTTTAAGCCTCAGCTCCCGGAACTACGGACAGCCCCAGCTCACGCTCGCGGATAACGGTGTAGATGCGGGCGATGTCGCGCTTGACCGTGCGCAGGCGACGGTTGTTGGTCAGCTGTCCGGTGGCCATCTGGAAACGCAGGTTGAACAGCTCTTCCTTTGCTTCGCGAAGGCGGGTGGTCAGCTCTTCGGAGTTGAGCTCACGGAGCTCATATGCGGGGGTACCGGCTGCCATCAGAACTGGTCCTCCTTCTTGATGATACGGACCTTGCAGGGGAGCTTCTGACCCGCACGGCGAAGAGCCTCAAGGGCCATTTCCTCGTTCGGGTAGCTCATTTCGAAAAGGATGCGGCCGGGCTTAACGTTAGCCACCCACTTTTCAACGGGGCCTTTACCGGAACCCATACGAACGCCAAGCGGCTTCTGGGTCAACGGACGGTCCGGGAAAATCTTGATCCACACTTTGCCACCACGCTTGACGTGGCGGTTAATGGCAATACGCGCGGATTCAATCTGACGGTTGGTGATGTAGGCCGGCTCCAGAGCCTGAATGCCGTAGTCACCGAAGGAGATGCGGTTACCGCCCTTGGACACACCGCTACGGTGCGGGCGGTGCTGACGGCGGTACTTGACGCGCCTGGGGATAAGCATTCTTAGCCCTCCTGCTTCTGCTCTGCGCGTTGACGACGCTGACCACCACGGCGGGTGCGCTCGCGACGGTCACCGCGGCCACGGCGCTCAGCCGGTGCGTTGATTTCGCTTTCACGACGACCACCAACAACGTCACCCTTGTAGATCCACACCTTCACGCCAATGCGGCCGAATGTGGTGTGGGCTTCGTAGGTGCCGTAGTCAATTTCGGCGCGAAGGGTGTGCAGCGGAACGCGACCTTCATGGTAGCGCTCGGTGCGGGACATTTCGGCACCGCCGAGACGTCCAGAACACACAACCTTGATGCCCTTAACCTGCGGCTGACGCATCGCAGACTGGATAGCCTTGCGCATAGCGCGGCGGAAAGCAACACGGTTGGACAGCTGCTCGGCGATGGACTGAGCCACCAGCTGAGCGTTAGCGTCGATGTTCTTCACCTCAAGGATGTTGAGGGCGACCTGCTTGCCGGTGAGCTTCTCCAGCTCGCCGCGAATGCGGTCAGCTTCGGAACCACGACGGCCGATCACAATGCCCGGGCGGGCGGTGTGGATGTCAACGCGAACGCGGTCACGGGTACGCTCGATCACGACGTCGGCAACACCGGCGCGGTCCAGGCTCTTGGCCAGGAAGTCGCGGATCTTGATGTCCTCGGCGAGGTAATCAGCGTAGTTCTTATCGGCGTACCAGTGGGACTTCCAGTCGGAAGTAATGCCCAGCCGGAGGCCGTGGGGGTGGATTTTCTGGCCCACTACTGAGCACTTCCCTTCTGGCTCTCGACGACAACGGTGATGTGGCTGGTGCGCTTGCGGACGTGGAATGCACGCCCCTGAGCGCGGGGGCGGAAACGACGCATGGTCGGTCCCTCATCGGCCCAAGCCTGAGAGATAACCAGGGTGTCGCGGTCCAGACCGAAGTTGTTTTCAGCGTTGGCAGCTGCGGAAGCAACAACCTTGGCTACCGGCTCGGAAGCAGCCTGCGGGGCGTACTTCAAAATGGCGAGTGCCTCGGACACGGACTTACCGCGAACCAGGTCCACAACGCGGCGGGCCTTCATCGGGGTAACCCGGACGAAGCGCGCGGTAGCGCGGGCGGTGGTGATTTCTTCACTCATCGCTTATCGACGTCCCTTCTTGTCGTCCTTGACGTGACCCTTAAAGGTCTTGGTCGGTGCAAATTCGCCCAGCTTGTGTCCAACCATGGATTCATCCACGAACACCGGCACGTGCTTGCGTCCATCGTGGACAGCGAAGGTGTGGCCGATGAAATCGGGGAGGATGGTGGAACGGCGAGACCAGGTCTTAATAACCTGCTTGGTGCCTTTTTCGTTCTGTGCATCAACCTTGGCCAGGAGGTGCTCGTCAACGAATGGGCCTTTCTTAAGGCTACGTGGCATTCTCTGTTACCTCCTTTAGCGCTTCTTGTTCTTGTTGGTGCGACGGCGACGAACGATCAGGCGATCGCTCGGGCGATTGGGCTTGCGGGTTCGACCCTCGGGCTTGCCCCACGGGGAGACCGGGTGGCGACCACCAGAGGTCTTACCTTCACCACCACCATGCGGGTGGTCAACCGGGTTCATCACAACACCACGGACGGTCGGGCGGACGCCCTTCCAGCGCATGCGGCCTGCTTTACCCCAGCGAACGTTGATCTGGTCGGCGTTTCCGACCTCACCAACGGTTGCGCGACAGCGAATATCCACACGGCGGATCTCAGTGGAGGGCATACGCAGCACGGCGTAGCGGCCTTCTTTACCAAGCAGCTGGATGGATGCACCGGCGGAACGAGCCAGCTTGGCGCCTGCACCGGGCTGGAGTTCCACACAGTGGATCATGGCACCAGCGGGGATGTTGCGCAGCGGCAGGTTGTTGCCGGGCTTGATGTCGGCGTTCGGACCCGATTCGATGATAGTGCCCTGCGTCACGCCTTTGGGGGCGATGATGTAGCGCTTCTCGCCATCACGGTAGTGCAGCAACGCAATGTTTGCGGTGCGGTTCGGGTCGTACTCAATGTGAGCAACCTTGGCCGGAATACCGTCTTTGTCGTTACGACGGAAGTCGATGAGACGGTAGCGGCGCTTGTGTCCACCACCCTTGTGGCGGGTGGTGATGTGACCGTGGGAGTTACGCCCACCGGTCTTGTGCAACGGGCGCAGCAGAGACTTTTCTGGCTTGGAGCGAGTGATCTCGTCAAAACCAGAAACGGAGCTGTTGCGGCGACCCGGCGTAGTCGGCTTGTATTTACGAATAGCCATACGATTTAGTCCTTACCTATCCGGCTCGCCTTACGCGGCCGAACCGCCGAAGATGTCGATGGTGCCTTCACGCAGCGTGACAATAGCGCGCTTGGTGGCCTTGCGCTGACCATAACCGCCGGTGCGGGTGCGCTTGCGCTTGCCCTCGCGATTGATGGTGTTCACGGAGGCGACCTTCACGTCAAAAATCTGCTCGATGGCGATCTTGATTTGAGTCTTGTTTGCTTCGCGGTTGACGAAGAACGTGTACACGTTCTGCTCCATGAGCCCGTAGGACTTTTCGGAGACAACCGGTGCAATGATGATGTCGCGGGGATCTGTGAGGTTAGCCATTACTTCTCCTCCTCAGCAGCAGCTTTCTTGCTGGCGTGGTTGATGAAGCTAGTGAGAGCCTCAACAGAGAACACAACATCGTCAGACTTCAGGACGTCGTACGTGTTCAGCTGATCGGCGACCAGGATATGGACGTCGGGCAGGTTGCGGGCACTCTTCCAAGCGGTCTTGTCCTCACGTCCCAGGACGAGGAGGACAGACTTGCGGTCAGTCAGGCGCTCAATGAAGGCGCGGGCAGCCTTGGTGGACGGATTCTGGCCGGGGACCAGTTCTTCCACCACGTGAATGCGGCTGTGGCGTGCGCGATCAGTAAGAGCACCACGCAGTGCAGCAGCTTTCATCTTCTTGGGGGTGCGCTGGCTGTAGTCACGCGGCTTCGGTCCGTGCGAGATGCCACCACCGGTGAAGTGGGGTGCGCGGATGGAGCCCTGGCGTGCACGGCCAGTGCCTTTCTGGCGGAACGGCTTGCGGCCACCGCCGGAGACTTCACCACGAGTCTTGGTGCTGTGGGTGCCTTGACGCTTTGCAGCAAGCTGAGCATTAACAACCTGGTGCATCAGCGCAATGCTGGCCTCACGGTCGAAGATGTCAGCAGGCAGCTCAACCTGGCCGTTGGTGCCACCATCAGCGGTGTGTACGTCGAGCTTCAGATTGGTCATGCTCGTTCACCGCCCTTCACTGCGGTTTTCACGGTTACGAGGCCGCCGCGAGCACCAGGGATGGCACCCTTGATGATCAGCAGGTTAGCCTCAGTGTCAATCTTTTGAATCTTCAGATTCTGGGTAGTAACGCGGTCGCTACCCATGCGTCCGGCCATGCGGGTGCCCTTGAAGACGCGACCCGGGGTTGCGCAGGCACCGATGCCACCGACGCGGCGGTGTGCTGCCTGGTTACCGTGGGATGCGCCCTGGCCGGAAAAGCCGTGGCGTTTCATACCACCGGCGAAGCCCTTACCCTTGGAAGTACCGGTGACGTCCACGAAGTCAATGCCTTCGAAAATATCAACGGTGACGTCCTGTCCAACCTCGTAACCAGAGACGTCGTCCATGCGAATCTCGGCCATGTGGCGGCGGGGGGTAACGCCGGCTTTCTTGAAGTGACCTGCCTGCGGCTTCTTAGCCTTGCGGGGGTCAATCTCGCCATAGGCGATCTGGATGGCGTTGTAGCCATCGTTTTCTACGGTGCGAATCTGGGTAACCACACACGGCCCAGCTTCGACGACGGTAACCGGAACAACGCGGTTGGATTCGTCGAAGATCTGAGTCATGCCGAGCTTGGTGCCCAGAATGCCCTTGATCTCAGTTTCACTCATTAGTTATTCTCCGCTGCCAAAAATTCCGTCGATCACTGAATATTCACATCGACGCTGGCCGGAAGATCGATGCGCATCAGGGCATCAACCGTCTTCGGCGTCGGGTCGAGGATGTCGATCAAGCGCTTGTGAGTGCGCATCTCGAAGTGTTCGCGAGAATCCTTGTACTTGTGGGGAGAACGAATAACTGCGTACACGTTCTTCTCTGTGGGCAACGGCACTGGGCCAACGACACGGGCACCCGTACGGGTAACCGTCTCGACGATCTTGCGTGCAGACGCATCAATCGCCTCGTGGTCGTAGGCTTTGAGCCTAATGCGGATCTTTTGTCCCGCCACGCTTATCCTCTTCCTACGCTGTCCCACATCGCAATGATTGGTGGGAATCGCTGTTGTCTCTATAACGTTGTCCGGCTTCAGGCCACGGCTCAACGCCAGTTTTCTCGTGCATGCTGGTATTTCCCTCAAACAACTGTGGATGTGAGCGTGGCATAAACACACGCCATTGATCCGCAGACGTCAGGGTCATGCTTTACCCCCTGCCGGAAATACCAACCGCAAGGTTCAAACACGAAACCATATGTCACGTCGGAAGAGGCCCCGCCGAAGCGATGCTCTTACCTACTGCCGCTGTTTATTTGCCATGCCCCTTCTTCACCAGTCCCCCACGCACAAACGCGGGGCACCAACTCTGTGCGATACCCCGACTAAGCAGGCGAGTCGACACTAGAAGGTGGTTCATGTTTGCCACACCACCACACACCCTCAAAGGCATGCCGTGTTGAAGCAACCCTGACATTTAACCACACGTTTACCACCAACACAAGTTATCTTTCCCACGCTTATCGACGCCCGCCCCTACCGCAGCTTTGTGGTGATACCCACCTCCATGCTTGCCAAGACACCGCAGCCCACATATACTGATTCGTGCAGTGGCGGCGTTGAAACACACGTACCGCGCTAATTCCGGCGGCTAGCCCACGTTTTGTGGCCTAGCCGCTGAGTTTTTTACCAAGGATTTACCCTCAATGCTCATCGCTTACATTGACGAGTTTGGCCACCAGGGCCCCTACATTAGCCATAGCCACCCAAAGTTCAACACGCACCCAGTGTTTGGGTACGGCGGCTATATCGTCCCAGATCATGGTGTTCGCAAGCTTGGCGGGCACTTCGAGTACATAAAAGAGAACTTGCTTAGATTTGAGATTGAGAAAGCTGGCAAGCATCCACGACGCTGGGAAAAGAAAGGATCATCCCTTCTCAGCAGCAAGAACATTAGGAAGTATGGAGACGAGATTCAACCAGCACTTCAACGCATCTTTAGGAAGCTGGCTGAGCTAGAGGGGAAGATCTTCTTCTTTGGAAAGCAAAAACCAATTGGCGCTGTCAAGGAAACGAAAGTAACGTCTCAGGAGCTCGAGGAGAGCTGTCTCATTGAGACTATCAACCGACTCGGACGAGTGGCGTCACAGGCACATGAGCGTCTGCTAGTAGTTATGGACGCTACAGACACCGACAACCGAGAGCGAGCAGTAGCCACGCTCGGAAGAACCATCTATTCAACCAAAAATCATGACACTGATAGCATCATAGAAGTTCCGATCCAGGCCGATAGCCACCTCTACGGGACTATCCAACTGGCTGACTGGACCTGCGCTCTACTTGGACGGCTTTCTGACTACCACTTCGCGGAATCCTCAGAGTTTGGCTGGTCTATAGACCTGGGCCAAAAGATACTTAAGACTAAAGGACTAAGCTTCACAAGTAACTCTGCTATCTGGTCAAATTCGCAGGAAAGGAACTCAAGCTGCACTTCAAGGGAGCTACTTAAACCCACTCACTTTTGGCAACTGGAAGCCGAGCAAGCAACAAGGCTTAACCAACAACAAGTCCGGAACCAGCACATGCAACAGAAGATTATTGAAGCATGCTCGCCCGAACTTCGTGCCAAACTTGACGAGATCAGGGGTTCCTCGCATTAAGGCACGATAGCCAGCCTTCTCCACCCACCGACATCACACCGCCCATCGTCGCGATTACCTACACTGAGCACCATTCCATCGACACGCAACCCGAGCGTATGGGTTGAGCCAGCAGCAACCGCGACAATATCGCGCCACGTTGCGACGTCACACTGTCCGTAGCTATTGTCGCCAGTTGCCAGCACCCTGCCGGCTGAGGTGACAGCTACCGTATGACTGCTTCCCGCATCCACGCTGACAACGTCCTCCCACTCCCCCACGTCGCAGGCACCTGCAACTGCCGAGCCAACGGCACTGACGCGGCCGTCGATACGCAGCCCAACAGTATGCAGGTAACCTGCGGAAACAGCAGCAATATCCCGCCAGCCTTGCACTAAACATTGCCCCTTGCTGTTATTACCAACCGCAAGCACCGTTCCATCGCGCTTCAGCCCCACCGAATGCCAATCGCCACACGTGATGCCAACAATATCGCGCCAGGACTGCACGTCGCATGCACCTTCCTGAATACGACCGGCCGCTACAACAATGCCATCGCCAAGAAGTCCAAGCGTACGACGCCACCCCGCAGCAATTGCGGTGACGTTGCGCCACTCACTTACTTCACACTGGCCGTAGGAATTCCAGCCTGTGGCCAGCACCGTGCCATCCGAACGCAACCCCACCGTGTGCGACCTACCCGTATTCGCCGCAGTATGAACATTGCCGACGGCCACCCCAACCACGTTCCGCCAATGCTCCACGTCGCATTCACCAGCACCATTATGCCCGGTGGCCAACACGGTGCCGTCTGCGCGCGCTACCACTGAATGCCGACGCCCTGCCGCTAGGTTCATAGCGTTTACTATGCAACCATATTCACGATTAGTAAACACCCCGGAAAAAAGAAAACCACCCCTGCCCCACAAGGAGGCGGAGTGGATTCTTGGTGATCCTCGTAATCAGTGATTACTTGATGATCTTGGTCACGCGACCAGCGCCAACGGTGCGGCCACCCTCACGGATAGCGAAGCGCAGGCCCTCGTCCATAGCAACCGGCTGGATCAGCTTGACAGACATGTCAACGTTGTCGCCAGGCATAACCATCTCGGTGCCCTCAGGCAGCTCCACAACACCGGTAACGTCGGTGGTGCGGAAGTAGAACTGCGGACGGTAGTTGTTGAAGAACGGGGTGTGGCGGCCACCTTCATCCTTGGACAGGATGTAGACGGAACCCTCGAACTCGGTGTGCGGGGTGTAAGCGCCGGGCTTAGCCACAATCTGGCCACGCTCAACGTCTTCGCGCTTGATGCCGCGGAGAAGCAGACCACAGTTGTCGCCAGCCTCGGTGTAGTCCAGCAGCTTGCGGAACATCTCGATACCGGTAACGGTGGTGGTGGTGGACTTCTCGCGGATGCCCAGGATCTCGACCTCTTCGTTCACGTTGAGCTGACCGCGCTCAACACGACCGGTGACCACGGTGCCACGACCGGTGATGGTGAAGATGTCCTCGATCGGCATCAGGAAGGGCTTGTCGGTCTCGCGCTCCGGATCCGGAATGGACTCGTCAACGGCCTTCATCAGGTCAACGATTGCCTGGGTCCACTTGGGATCGCCTTCAAGAGCCTTCAGAGCGGAGATGTGAACGATGGGAGCTTCCTCGTCGTACTCCTGCTCAGCCAGCAGCTCGCGAACTTCCATCTCGACCAGCTCGATGATTTCCTCATCATCAACCATGTCGCACTTGTTCAGAGCGACGAGGATGTAAGGAACGCCCACCTGGCGGGCGAGAAGAACGTGCTCACGGGTCTGCGGCATGGGGCCGTCGGTGGCGGCAACAACGAGGATTGCGCCGTCCATCTGAGCAGCACCGGTGATCATGTTCTTGATGTAGTCGGCGTGGCCGGGGGCGTCAACGTGTGCGTAGTGGCGCTTGTCGGTCTGGTACTCGACGTGAGAAATGTTGATCGTGATACCACGCTCTTTCTCTTCCGGTGCCTTGTCGATGGCATCGAAAGCAAAAGCCTGGTTCAGCTCCGGGTATGCTTCAGCCAGAACCTTGGTGATGGCTGCGGTGGTGGTGGTCTTACCGTGGTCAACGTGACCAATGGTACCGATGTTAACGTGCGGCTTGGTACGCTCGAACTTCGCCTTTGCCACTGTATGTCCTCCTGGACTTCGCGGTGGCTACGACTTTCGCAGCCACATTGGTGGTAATTGCCATGTCAGGTGACACGGCTGGTTCACTATGCCAGTTACTTGATATTAGGGGTAGAGGAAGACTTTTTCAAACCCTTCTCCACGTCCTGTTTTTCACGCGGGTAACGGCCGGCTGGGCAACCACATCAACAGGTGGTTATCCAGCGGACCGCTACCAGCATGGCACTCCGCTCCCCCGCACTGGCGGGCGGGGGACGAACACGGGGTTTAGTTACCGGTGCGCTCGGCGATGATCTCGGTTGCTACGTTGGTGGGAACCTCAGCGTAGGAATCGAAGATCATGGAGTAGTTGGCGCGGCCCTGGGTCTTGGAACGCAGGTCACCAACGTAGCCGAACATCTGGGACAGCGGAACCTTAGCCTTGACCAGCTTGGCGCCAGCGCGGTCTTCCATGGCCTGCACGTGGCCGCGGCGGGAGTTGATGTCACCAATAACCTCGCCCATGTACTCCTCGGGGGTGGTGACCTCAACGGCCATCACGGGCTCAAGAAGAACAGGCTTTGCCTTGGCAACAGCTTCCTTCAGTGCCTGAGAGCCAGCCACCTTGAACGCCATTTCGGAGGAGTCAACCTCGTGGTACGCGCCGTCGATAAGCGTGGCCTTGATGTTCACCAGCGGGAAGCCGGCGAGGAAGCCGTACTGCATCGCGTCCTGGATACCAGCGTCCACGGAGGGGATGTATTCCTTCGGAACACGGCCACCGGTGACAATGTTGTCGAACTTGTAGGTTGCGGACTCGCCTTCCTCAAGCTCGTCGGCGGACGGAGCGTAAGGCTCAATACCGATGATGACGCGGGCGAAC